>LWDU01043042.1_pt1 | contig 82673 bp, 66 predicted proteins | sample 727161 | NCBI WGS metagenome assembly LWDU01 (sample SAMN04566230, study PRJNA314399) | hydrothermal vent metagenome | isolation source: deep sea hydrothermal plume seawater | place: Mexico: Gulf of California, Guaymas Basin | collected 2004-07-11
TATCTGCCTTGGTCGGATCAGTTTTAGTCTCCTCGTACTCATCAATGTCCGTTAACCCGTCCCCGTCAAAGTCTCCGGTCCCTGAACCAGGACCAGGACCAGCACCGTTACCGTTCAAATCATCAAGGTTATCAACGAGCGCTTCTTCCCAGGCATCGGGAATCCCGTCATTGTCGGCGTCGAGATCAAACTTATCAGTGGCCATACCGTTGCCCAGGTCATCAAGGACAAGACCAATGCCCTCATCACCAAGATCCGAAAGTGCTCCTGGATTTTCCGGATCGAGACCGGACACAGGTGACCATGTGATTCCGGTAACCTCACCGGCGTCGTCGTCATCGAAAAGAGTAAACAGTTCGGCCGCCTGGACGGGAGAATAGTCGAGGCCACTCAAACGAAGGTTACGAATCGCGTTGACCTGATGGATGGATAACTCACCCGAGAAAACAAAGATATCATCGACGATTGCGTCGAGATCCTGGTTGTCGTATCGACCGATCTCAATTTCGAGCTCTCCGGGCGCGTTGCCGCCATCTCCAGAACTGGAAATAGTGCTACTGATGATAGTGTCAGCAACAGCATCACCAACATAGAGTATCGCGCGGTTCTCTAGTTTACTGAAAGTGGCTACCACATATTCCCAACTGCCCGGGGTCGGAACAATACCTGAATTGGTGTTACCACCACTTGCGATCGACCATTGAAGGTTGTGAAGGTTGATACCCCGGTCCCAACCTCCATTGTCGATAGCCATGAATCCTGGAAAACCTTCCGCTGTTTCAAGGTTCACCCAACCGCCAAAGCTAACCTCTTCCAACACGTCGGGGTTAGCATCAATCGGGATATTAATCGTTCCGCCAGTATTCCCTCCGCCATTGGCATCCGGGTCATTGATGTCAGCGCCACGGCCTCGAAAGCCATCCGTAAAAGATACTTCGTCCGGGTTCTGGGTAGGCACCGCGGTGTTGTCGTTGCCAGAGACATCGTCATAGCTGTCCTCGAATGGGTAGTAGCCAAGAAGGCTTTGGCCTTTCAACGAAGGAACAAAAACAAAAACCGCCACAACGATAAAAATATTACTAAACCTATGAAAATTTAATTGTCTCATTTTAGTGTTAATTTTTTTGTTATTTGAACAATTAATATTTTAGAAAATTTAGAGTACAATAGTCAATTCAATTAATTAAAGTAGAATTATTTATACACAAAACTGATCATGGTGGGACTTCATCAGTTCACTGGTAAGGTTTCGCGATATGGTCGTTTCTTCAAGTATCCTTCGCGTCGCTTCTGCAACAATCCCATTATTCTCTTATCTTTCGCGGCCAATGCCAGTCCGATGGCGGCATCGACAGTTTTCACTGCAACGACAAAATCACCATTAGCGGCCTGTGCCGCAGCGAGAGTATCAAGAACGCGCAAATTAGATTTTTTTGACGCCTTAGCACTTTGCTCCGCGAGCTTGAGAGCCTCGACCGGATTGTAGATCTCTGCATCGGTGTGAGTCGCCAGTAACCAAGCCAATTCATTGATGACAAGCAGTGAATCGGGCTGCAAATTCAGTGCTTCACGAAACAATCGTTCGGCCTCAGTGGCCCGCCCCAATCGCACCAGCGAATGTCCATACCACAATTTGGCCATCGTGTCCTCAGGATTAATCGAGCTTAAGTAATGCAAGTGCCGGGCAGCGTTGACATGATCGTTAGTCTGAATCAATGATAGGCTAAGCATTTTCCGCGTATTATGCACCTGAGGTTGCTCGATCACCACTTTACGTAAATGTGGGAGGGCTTCGATATAGCGCTGCATGCGAAACAAAAGCGTCGCTAGTTCGAGACGTGCGCGCGTTTTCTTGGAATCCAATTTTATCGCATGAGCGAAGGCCTTGATTGACTCGTTAAAGTTTTTTTGGAAGCGTAATTCAGAACCGACGATAAAGTATGACTCGGCGAGATCACGGTTCGCCCGCTCATCACCACTAACAGTGAACTGATCAAGATAATGCTTGGCAGCTTCTGGCTGTCCGAAGCTCATGAATTTGTCGAGCATACCCGTCGGAGTCGCTGGCCAGGGTCCTTCTATCCATGTTCCTTGGAAGTGAGAAGCTTCCACGTTTAAAACTTCCTTAGTCGCTCCAAGCAGAGCCACGTCAGTCGCTAATCGTTTAACCTCTACTGGTCCCTTGTAGATTACCGCTATACGACCCTTCGCGTCCAACAGGATACTACTGGGAACCGGCAACGATTCATATTTGTCGATCTGTGCACGGCCGGCCACTTCGAGCACTTCGAGGAAACCTGCGTCTGCAAGCCCCACGGTGAACGGAAACTTTCTCTTTTCCAAGAATGGCTTCACAATCGCGCGTCGCTCAGCTACTGGATTGTCGAGTTTGTCGACGCTAAGTGCCAAAATATCGATCCCGAGTTCACGTAGCGTCGCCTGTTTCTTTGTCCAACTGTCCATCTCGGCGATGCAGGGCGCACACCAAGTTGCCCAAAGATTAATTAGGCGTGGACGCCCACGTTCGACGGCGATTGTTTTCTTACCATCAAGTTCGAGGTATCTGGCCTCAGGAAACGGTAGCCGCGAAGCCATCACTATACGTGCAGATTCTGATGGTAAGACAATATCCTTTGCCACCGGGATAGTTTGTAGAGGTTTAACTTTCGTCGGAACTTGCCATTTATGTGCCTTGCCAGATCCCTGTTCTACCATGAAAAAATGACCCGGTTCGACTCCAGTAATCTCCTCACTCTTTCCGCCAGGCCAGAGAACTTTCAAACCTTTAATCTGCGCCCCATCGGCAATTCCGAAATGAATCCACTTACTCGACTGTGCGAGGAAACCTTCACCGGCCCGCAAGGTAAGTATCTGCTTCGACGGTGTTCCTTCCAACAACAATTCAACGCGCGCCCCAACCGCATCACGATTGCAGCTGACGCCTATGAGTCTCACTGAAACAAAATTATTACGTGTCTGCGAACGGTTATGTTGCAGTCGTATCCGCGGTGCGGTGCGGTTACTAATCCAAAAATCAAGCTTACCATCGAAATCCCAATCGGTAACCGCGATGGCCCTTCCATCGTCCATCAGGTCAAGTCCACAAGCTCCTGAAATGTCAGCGAACTGGGGTTGCCCGCCACCAAGATTGAGAAATGCGCAATTGCGTTCAAACCCGCTGTAAGAACGTCCTTCTTCGAGCATCGTATTCAGTGCCTTCCACGCTTTACGATAAGCAAAGATTCTATTCAGATTCATTGATTCGTCGGGTGATTGCGACGAGACCCGCCGCCACGCAAAGCTTCACAAGTCTCCGCTGTCCCCAGCGGAGATCATTCCATTAGCAACCACCAAGTCTTGTCTACCGTCATTATCTAGGTCAATAAAGTTCGAACTCCATGCCCAACGCGCCATATTGGCTCCGGATGACTGTGTCTTATCAAAAAAGGTTCCATCGCCCGCATTAAGGTAAACGGAGTTTCCGCGTGCGTGGCGGCGCGCTTGTGCTCTTGTCGCTTTATCTGCCCCTGGAAGGAACTGCTTCTGTAAGGTAATACGGTTACCTGCATTGGACCACATATTGGCAACATAGAGATCAGGATGACCGTCGTTGTTGTAATCTCCCCACGCTGCTGACATTCCCGGTCCGATGTCTAAAACTTTTGCCTGTTTGGCAATATCAACGAAAACATGCCTCCCCGGTTCGATTTCGTCATTACGGAACAAGTTCTTACGACCGAAGTCGTTAGCGACATAGATGTCCTGATCTCCATCATTGTCAAAGTCCTCCCAAGCGCAGGCAAGACTGAAACGCTGATTATTAACGTCCATGCCAACCGCTTTGGTCACATCGTTGAAAATAAAATCTCCATCGTTTTGAAATAGGGTGTTCGGACCTCCGTTATTGGCATCGTAATACGGCATAGGAATTCCTAATGCGCCTTGCTCCGCCTTAATCGCACCACTAGCGTCCCGTCCACAGACATAAATATCCAGATCGCCGTCATTGTCGTAATCTGCAGCCGCCATCGAATTCACCTGACCCTCACTTCTGAAACCTCCACGTGGTGTAAAGTGCCCTTTGCCGTCGTTTTCCATAAGAAAAAGCTTCCAAGCAAGACCTATCGCAAGATCTTGATCTCCGTCATTGTCTAAATCGATCAGTAGAGCACTACGACAAAAATCGAGTATATCGACACCAGATTCAGTCGAAGCGTCTCGGGCTGTGCCGTCAACCTGATGAATAAGTAGCCGGTTCGGAAGGCCCCCGGGCTGAAGAATATATACGTCATCAAGCTTGTCACCGTTGACATCACCGACAATAACACCCTGCGCGCCAAGCAGATCAGCTACTAAACTCTTGTCCGAGCGGGCGCGCCAGTAATCAAAACTCATCGCCAGTTGCTCACGGTAACTCGCCACGTCAGAAAGTAACGCGGGAGCCACATCAATAAATTCAATAACTCCATTTTTTCCTGGAGCCACTTCGCGGTAATCACTGACCCGAATTGAGTGTAATTTCGGCGGATCAGCAAGTATCCATTGACAGTGCCATGTCGATGTCACCTGTCTTCGTCCTTTGGTTGTTTTCCCATGCATCTCGAAGAGCATCTTGGTCAAGATTAGATCTCCCTTTACTTCCACATGCATGACCTTGAACTTTGCGCGCCTTTCAGATGCATTTTTCAGGACATTTGCCAAGTAATTCAATGCTTCGGTAAAGCCTTCAACACCTCTCCGAACGGATTTCTTCGTCTTTTCGCTATCGGTAACCGGACGACTAATACGCATGGATCCACCTTCATTGATGGTCTCAAGATTAGTGAAACGCAGTGGCCCACTAATGAACCCATCAGCCAGACGCACTTCGAGTTCCTTGGCTGCTAGGCCGTCAGGATGGACCAACAGCTTGGCTATCGATTTCATCTCAATCGATACAGCTTCGCTGAAACTTTCACTTTCCCAGCCATTCTCTCCAGGATCGATGTTAACAAACTCATCTACCAACCGCCGGTGGAATTCAAGTCCGTCCGATCTTCCGGAGACAGTTTCGCTATCTGCCCACACATTACCTATCACGCCTAATAACAGTGAAACCACTAGCACAATAGCAGTATCGAGCCATGATCGATTTGTTAGGCTCCTGCTATTCATGTGTCGATCTTATACACACAAAGCATGCTTCGACAATAAAACTTGGAAACGTTGAAGAAAAAAGAAACAGTTTTTCTCTTAATCCACCTAACTTGTTAACTTGATAATTATATCCGTTAGTTAAGAAAATACCAGGGACAAGAATCGAACTTGCACTCCCAAAGGGAACCAGATCCTAAATCTGGCGCGTCTACCAGTTTCGCCACCCTGGCTTTATTAAACTAATAACCAGTATTTAATCCTCTTATCGACAATGTCAACCTCGACAAAGACACTTCGCTTCAAAATTAATTAATTTAATGAAGTTCTATTAAATGAACCACATTACAAACATGCTGGACATTGACCGAAAAATTCGAGTTCATGGTATATGCCAGAGAAACCGCTACTCGCCATCACCTCTTTTTCCAGAGTCTCAACTGGACATTTAATACTCAGAGTCTCAATTTTTCCGCAATCAGTACAGACAAGATAATCATTATGCTCGCCAGGATAAGAAAAAATGTAATAAGCCGCTCGCTCTTGAAAACCCAACTTTCTAATAACACCCTTACCTACAAGCCTTCCTAACAATCTAAAGACTGTAGCACGATCACATTGATTGCAAAGCCCATCAGATTCACAAAGATCAGCCAATGTCTGAGGCTTCTGAAATGTTATCAGCACTTTTAAAAGTTCACGCATAGCCTTGGTTCGGCGCAAACCTCGTTCACTGCATGTCTGTATTGCCCAGTCGAGGCGATCTTGGATCTCTTTATCCATTTATTAGTACAATATGATTTATTTAGTATAATTACATGATTTTCAACAATATTAATTACATCAATTAAGTGTTCTTATGCCCAGTTGCACTCTTACCAAAATATCGCTAAACTTTAAGCAATAACTTTATAACTCATTTAACTACATGAAACCGCTCATTAGTATACTGGTAATATTAGTCTTAGGTATTTTTACATGTTCTTGTGATCATAGTGGAAACTCCACAACGAAAAAACCTGGAAAAACAAATTCCCCTGAAACGGAAAAACAGAATGTAAATGAAAAAGAAACTGAGCCAGTTACCATAAAAACTGAAACAGAAGTCGCACAAAAAAAACCCATTAAAAAACCGGAGCCAAAACAAATGCAAAAAAGGAAAGCATATGAGCCTCTCAGCGATGAACAGCTAAGGAAAACTCTAACTCCACTACAATATCAAGTAACCAAACATGAAGCCACTGAGCGACCTTGGATTAATAAATTTGATGAACACTTCGAGGAAGGTATTTACGTATGTATTATTTCAGGAGAACCTCTTTTTTCATCTAAAGATAAATACGACTCGGGCTGTGGATGGCCAGCTTTCACCAAACCTATCAATTCAAAAGAAATAGTAAGCAGCACCGATTTTAAAATTGGTTACGCTAGGACCGAAGTCAGAGCAAAGACAGGAAACTCACACCTCGGTCACATTTTTCCAGACGGTCCAAAATCAAAGGGGGGGCTTAGATATTGTATCAATTCAGCCTCATTGCGTTTCATTCCTAAGGACAAACTCGCCGATGAAGGTTATGGCGAATACGTTCAACTCTTCGAAGAAAATGTTAAGGAAATTCCTCAGTGATTAATCCAGAGGGGATTCAGGCAATTGGTGAGGAAATCGCTATCCGGTGGGATAACGGAACCGAAACGTACTGCTCAATGGAAAAGTTGCGCAAAGAATCCCCAAGCGCAGAGAATAAAGGAGAAACTGATCTCACAGGAAATAGGATAGGAGGTTGCGATCAGAAAACCTTTCCTGGAGTAAAAGTCACTGGTTGGGAAATGATTGGAGGTTATGCAATTCAATTCACCTTTAGTGATGGGCATAATACAGGAATATTTAGTTACGATCTCCTCCAAGAACTTTCCTCTTCGTAGAAAATTAACTATACATCTTCTTTCAACTCGTCTTCTTTCGCGGACTCCTTTTCCTCAATATATACCCACTCATCTTGTTGCTCTGAGCGCAAAAAATAATTAATTAAAATCACAAGAGAAAAGCCGAACAGACCAAGCGTGATTTCCAAAAGTCCCGGAGTAAAAAATATTGGTAATATATTAGCGAAAGCGTCACGGATAAGCTCAAATGTCTGTCTGAAAAACAGCACACAGATAAGAATGGGCCCCACAAAAAAACCTATCCAGAACGGCCCTAATCTCTTGCGTTTCTTGTTCGAAAAATTACCTGCCTTCATTTTTTATATATAGATTCTAGCCGCATTTCACGCTTTGCAATAAGATTAAGTTCATTGAGGATTATTATCATGCACATTCATTTGATTCAGACGGATATTATTTGGGAGCGTCCTACTGAAAATAGAGATTCTCTAGAGAAAATGTTTGGAGAATTAAATCCAATAGCTGGTGACATTATAGTCCTACCTGAAATGTATGCTACCGGGTTCAGCATGAACACTGCCCTTAGTGAAGAAAAAAAGCAAACAGACGCACCAAACACATCTTACCTAATACGTAAATCCAAAGAATTTCAATGTTGCGTAATAGGTGGTATAGCAATCCAAAGTAAAAACCTATTTCACAATGAGTCCGTCGCTGCATTTCCGAACGGGGAACTTGTAAGATATCAAAAAAATAACCTCTTCCCATTGGCAAATGAAAATCAAACCTATACAGCCGGTAAGGAACTAACGACCTTTGAATGGAATTCATGGATCATCGGTATGTCCATATGCTATGACCTTAGATTTCCTGAACTATATCGAGGACTTACCGCCAAAGGAGCTAATCTAATGATTAACATTGCGAACTGGCCAGTAGACAGAATTGATCATTGGGTAACCTTACTAAAAGCAAGAGCCATAGAAAATCAGAGTTACATTGTCGGTGTAAACCGTACCGGCGCCGATCCTAACAGTAATTACAATGGAAGAAGCATGGCCATTGATCCCATGGGGAGCATTATTCTGGATGCAGGTGAACAGCATGGTGTATTTAGTACCACTATAGAAATCGGAAAAGTATCTTCATGGAGAAATAATTTTCCAGCACTTAAAAGCATACAAAACTCGAGCTATATTTAATAATATTCTGTCCTTAATCCATTAATAATGCATCAAAAAATACCAAATGGCATTATAGAAGGTGAGGTAGTAGTCCTAGCCTTTGAAGTTGATCCAATTAAAGAAAGTTGGACAGATTATGCGAATTCTCTTCCAAGAAATGAAATAGATAGGGCCAGAGAATTTCATTATCCACAGGACAAACTACGCTTCACCAAATGCAGAAGCATACTCAGAAATACACTGTCAAAATGGTTAAATGATAACACAAAAGAACTAAATATTGCCCTTGAGACAAATGGAAAACCATACCTGAAGGAAAATCCAGAAATACAATTTAACATCTCACACACTGAAGGCTTCGCAGGAATCGCTTTCTGCATGGAATATGGAGTTGGTATCGACGTAGAGAACACCGCTAGAGCCACTGATATCGATCAAGTCGCGAAAAAAGTTTTTACTGAAAGTGAACAAGTAATTATAAATGCAGAAACTACCCCTGATAAAAGGAAAATGTTTTTTCGTCTCTGGACGGCAAAAGAAGCTTTCCTTAAAAATACCGGCCTCGGACTCACTCTCGATCCTAAAAAAGTTGAATCCAATCTTCCAACGGAAAATAAAAAATATGGCACCTTTGAATGCTCCCAAGTAAAGAACTCTTCTGGTTTACGATTCGTCGAAATATCATGCCCAGAGCCATACATCATGACGTTGAGCGCATCTGAAGAATCATTAGGTGAAATCAGTGTTTTTCCTCTCTAGGTCTAAACTTTCTAATTAAATGCCTTCAGGAATAAATTTGGAATTCCCACTAGCGTCTAAAATCGATATGCTTTTATACTTTTTGGCAATAATTTCATTTCCATCAAGAAAGATATCAATCATTTGGTTCGGTTTTATTGATGTTTTAGAAAAATTCCTACGTGCGTGCTTTTACTTCGATAGATAGAAGCTCCACTTGTCCTGAATTAATGCCGAGAAGCCCTAACACCCAATCGACAAGCCTATCTGTAAAATTATCTATTAGAATAAATAAGCTGAAAAATATAGTAAAAATAATTCCGAAAAATATGTAAACCATTACGATTAAATCTAGTCAAAATTTATTCGATTAAGAAATATTTCTAATAACCTCTAAGATCTCATTAGGGTTACTGATAATGTGATTGGCTCCAGCCTCTCTAAGCTCTTCCTCCTCTCGGAAACCCCATAACACACCGATCGTTGTCATCCCAGCTGCGCCCCCAGTAAGAATATCGACATTAGTATCACCAACAAAAACAACATTACTCGGATCTACTTTCATCTTATTGCATATTTCAATAGCGGCATCAGGTGATGGTTTTTTTTCTACTCCTTCTCTTTGCCCTAATACAACTTCAAAGTGTTCATTGCCAATTAGGCTTTCCACGCACATTTCAGTGAAATGATGAGGTTTATTAGACAGAACAGAGGATATAATACTGCGAGCTTTTAAATCAGCCAAGCATTCCATAATACCTTCATATGGCCTACTTTTGTTGTTCCAGTTTTTGGTATAGGCTTCCCCGTAATCTTTTAAAACTTCTTCAATTAAATATTCATCATTGAGGCATTCATCAGGTAACGATCTTTTGATTAAATTCTCCATGCCATCGCCAATGAAAAAACAATACTCCGCATAAGAATGTGTCGGGTACCCTCTTGCAACCAGAACCTCATTTACAGAATCCCCCAAATCCTCAATCGTGTCCAAGAGGGTTCCATCCAGATCAAATACAACTAATTTAATCAATCGTACTTAGAGAAATAAATTATTAATCGATTTTAGAAATAACCAGAGGGTCTGGATTATTTAATATCCTTAACCTCAAAGTGCCAATCTGTCCTCCACCGGTTCTCCTTATAGCGCCTGTAATCAAATGCTTTAATCCCAGCAGCAAAAGAAAGAGCCTTTCGAACAGAATTGGCAATTTCAATGAACTCATCACCTTGGGGTATAACAAATAGGTTAAAAGAATTCGCGATGATCTCATTATTCTCTTCAACTAATGTTAGCCAGTCCCCAGCGAACTGCGTCAATGAATCAAATCTGACTTTCATTACCAGACCTGTAATTTTTTCTTCGTTAGGCTCAACAATACTGGCCGCTATTTCTTCAGTAAATTTTTTGGAAGTACTCAAGAAAAACATCTCATCACTAATTGAAAGTGAGGGAAGGAAATCATTACTAACAAAAGGAAGCCCCATAAAATGAGTTGTTACATTCTTACCCTCACTGGACAATGAGTCAGGTAATTGAAATTCCTGACCCGGCTCCTGCCCTGGAACGACCGCCACAATTTCATTAATTGCCGGAACCAACTCATCCCAAGCTTCACTTAGGAGTTTACGATTTTTTACAGAATTAAAGACAGCAATTCTAGGTAATTTACCATTCTTAATGAGTTCTGCCGGAAAACCAGGAACCTTTGGCATACTGCCATTAAGATCCACGACAATACCGCCCTCAGACCCAAGGCCATTGGCTACTTTGTTTTTCATGATTCCCCACAACTTAAGAATTTTCGGTGTAAGCATCTGGTCAAACATTGCAAACATTTGTCCTACATCTTCGTCACCTTGAATTTTTACAGCTGATGATCCGATAATATGAAGCAATTCTGCTATCGTTTCAGTAATCTCAATACCTGATGTGCGATACTTTGGATCCTCAGCTGCATTCAATAAAAAGAATGCATCTTTAGGAGCATTCGGCGCCAATTTAAGAGATGAACTGGAATCTATTCTTGCAGCACTGTAACCTCCAACAGAAGCCCATTTTAATCCATTCTCACGATACAAAACTCCCGCAGTCGAATCTATTGAGATATCTGCCATTTTCGTAATCTGAGTGCCAAACTTCTTCATGAGAGGTACCGCTTTAGTTAAATCAATCCCTCCCTCTTTCATTGATTCAATTAATTTTACAGCTGAATCACTCATCGCCTTAAAGCTGTCCTTGGCATAAAAAGCCGTAAGGGCTGATTCCGATAAATAATTATATGCCAAAATTTTCTTCTCCCCATAGCCCTTAGCAAATTCAAAATCAGATACGGCTAACAATGAATCCTCCTCGCTCTTAGAGAATTTGATATGCTTATGGTCTGGACCAATTCCCACTATCACATACTCGTCAATAGATCCGAATGAGAATTCAACTTTTTTGGTATCAATTATCTTTTCCAATTTTGCAGCTAAATCCTCATCTCCAATTGCTTCGCGCATCTGCTCTCGGGCGCTATCATCAAAAACGTCCTTAGCCGCAACACTCCAAGACCTGAACTTCTGATCCCCCAGAACCTTAAACTCGGAAGTGAGGACAAATGGTGGCAAGTCAGCTTCTAGGGCAGATAATTGATTAACTAACTGCGCTGACATCCCTTTGCCCACCTTGGCTCCCGCTATAAATGAAGGTAACTGTAACTCCTCCATTAATTTTGCATTCTTACCTTCATCGGCTGATAGAATCTCCTTCAGAAGATCTCTCAGAAACTCCTCAGGATCAGGTTCATCAGCCCCGCCCAAACCAAAAGCAGAAAGCATCTGAGGACCAGCAACCTTTAATAAGACTTTATTATAAGCATTATTTATCTCATTCAATTTTTCTAAATGTTCCGCTGTTCCATTACCAAAACTAAAGAAAGCATCCTCACCCACAAAATCCATTGCTGAACCCCAAGGCTCGGCCACTTCACTCAAATCAAATCCTGATTCCAACTCAAATAATTCGATGAGTTTTTTCCACGTATTACTTTTACCAACCTCTTGTGTGAATTGCTCAAGATTGCGGAGTCCGAAAATTATCTCAGTGTCTTGAGGCATCCTTGAAACAAAACCGAATGGGGTTTTTTCTTTTGCGTCTTCCTGCGAATAGACAAAAGCTTGCCCAAACAAATTAAGACAAATTACGGCTAATAAGGTTTTTACAATTTTATAGTTCATTTTAATGCGTTTATTTAATTCCTCTCTGATTGGAGATATTTACATTTTTTTTTAGGCTAACTCTTAGTTTTTTCACTCCATATCGTCAAATTGACTTTTAGTCATTATTACCCCCGAAATGGGGCTAGGTCTTATTGACTAAAATCCACTAAGATAATTAAGAGATGTTAAATAAAACCAACCCCAATCTAATTGTCTCATAGTAAGCAAATCGGCATATAATTCCATTATAATAATTTCTTCAATTTATAATGGGGAGCCTTTATTAGTGTTAAAGACAACCAATAAAATTACTAATTTATTTACCCTCAGCTTCTAACTCTTTACTTGTCTTGACCCCACTTTTTCGAAGCTTCTCGCCCGTTTTGTTTCGTTCATATTTAAGTGCCACATCTAGTGGAGTCTGATCCCTTGAATTTTTGACATTCACTTTGGCTCCAGCGGCAATTAACAAATCACATATCTGAGAAACATTTTCTTCCCTAATCGACCGCGATACAGCGTGCAGAGCGGTTTCTCGTGCTTCCCAATCATTAACTAAGCCCGGACTTAAATCCCTACAACTCACATTAACATTCGCACCCTTTTCTATTAACACTTTAACAAGATCTCGATACATCTCAAATGTTTTAGGGGGAGCAAATGACGTAGATCGTGCTGCAGAATTAAGTATGGTATCAGGCCCTCCGAACAAACCTATGGCATTAACATTCGCACCAGCTTCGATAAGTAAAATTGCTGTTTCTCGGTTACTTACAGAATGTAATGGAGTTTCTTTACAATCGCAGGTTGCCTTCACATTAGCCCCCCTATCAATTAAAAGTTTAACGATTCCACGATGACTTCCTTTCAAATCGGCACTGACAGCATGGTGCAGTGCAGTCCATCCAGGTTCATCTTTTGAATTAATAAAAGCTCCATCATCTAATTGCTTTTTTATAGCCTCAATGTCTCCCTTTGAAACAGCAGAACAAGTGGCAAGAACAGCAACATATTTTTCATATCAAAATATTTTTAATAAAAGAAATATTAATCATTCCGTTAATATTGGAACAGACTTACGCTTACCGTCATACCAATTAATATTCCTTGTCAGGTACATAATAGCAGCGATGACAACAAAAAGTCCTATTGATCCAATAAGTAACGCATAGTCCTGACTCCTTAATAGAACATAGAGATATCCATACAAGACAATGGCTATCAATCCTACAATAGAAGCCTTCACTGAGCTTTTAAGAATGACCAAAGAATATGAACTTATTAAAGTAACCACTGCTACGCTAGCTGTTATATAAGCAGCAACAAATCCTATGTGTTCAGCCAATGATAGTTCGAGTAAATAAAAAACACACATCCCTGCACCAAGTAGCAGGTATTGAAGGGGATGTATACGAGATCCAGTCAGGATTTCAAATAGCCATAAAGTAATAAATGTCAGCATTAAAAATAGAGGGGCATATTTAACACTTCGAAAACCCATCCGATAATTATCAATAGGCACTAAGAATTTAACGCCAAAGAATGAAGCCCTAATAACTTCATTTAGATTAGAACCAGTCTTCCACTTTTGAGGATAATTACGACCAAGATAAGGCACATTCCATGTTGCGCTGAACCCGTCAATCCCTACCTCATGACTCCTTGGAAGCCAATTACCTACAAAACTTGGATCTGGCCAATCAGATTTCAAATCAATTTCAGTTTCATGCCCATAGGGTGTGAAAAAAAGACTGTCACTACCATTCAATTGAATAGGAAAAGAAAATTCAAATAATTCGCCCTCTAGATAACTTCCAAGAAGCGCATGAATTCCAGGACTCCCATGATTCGAACTGAAAGCTTGGGCAGTAGAACCTGGCCTGAAATTAATTTTTTCGCTACCCCAATCAAGAACACTTTGTTTAGTAATGCCTTTCGAATCCGAGATCCCTAATGACAAGTATGCTCGATCCCAAAGTATATCTTCCGAACTAATTCCCCATGACGAAAAATCAGGTTTGGAAAACTCACCACTAATTGTTGCAGAAAAATCATACAAAGGGACTTGAAAAATTCCTCTTTTCCTTAAATCATTGGAACTGCTCCCGTCAATTTTAAGTTTTTCAGGTAAAAAAGTGGCATGTCGAGTCTCGGTAGTAGTAAAATTTTCAACACGATCACCGGATGTTCTTTTCTCTACTTTGTGATGCGAATAAGGAACTGTAATCCATGGTCCCATTATAGCTTGATCACCTCCCCAGCTACTCGTGACATCTCTGAATGCTTCATCTTTTGTCTGCTCTCGTTCACGGATCACTCCATTAATCATCAGAATTGGAATTTGCAAAATGAGGATTAAAAATCCTATAAAAAGAGTCCTTAGAAACAGGGATTTTTTTATGGATTCCATCACAGGTGATAACCAATCATTTATTTTATTTTGATGTGAGTTGCTCATGTTTTATTTTGGCTTTTTTTACTTAAATCCGTAGAAGTTAATACGTTGACTTTCTCTATTACCTTTCAGATTCGTGTTATTTTATTTTTTATTGGCTAAATAACTGACTGAGCAGATTAAGCATTTACAATTACCTACGTTTTTACTTTGTATGACAAAGTATATTAGGTCAAGCCATTACTTTGTGAGGCAAAGTATAATTAAAAACAGCTTAAAATATTCAAAAAATTGTCTAAGCAATCATCAACTAATACATTTTTTTTTAATGGAACCTCGTGACCTGATCCAGAACCGGATTAACCCGTGAGTAGGGCTAAAGATCCAAGCCATAACAAAAAACATCATTCCACAAACGACCGTAGAAGGCGCGGTAGGAATTTTAAAGGCGACAGCTAAATGAACTCCCCCAATGGCACTCATAAAGGAATGCATAAGGCTAAATAACATCATCATCCAAAGCCTATCCGTTAAAAGATATGATGTAGCCGCTGGAAGGATTAACATCGCAATTACCAAAATCGCCCCAACTGATGAAAATGCCGACACAACAACAACGGACAACATACACATCAAAAGATAATGAACTAGCCTAGGGCTAATTCCTATTGTTGCTGCCAAATTTGGATCAAAGGAACTTACAAGTAATTCCTTATAGAATAAAATAATCAAGCCTCCAACAATGAGAACGATCATGCCCATCGTCAAAGCCACTCCAGGCAATCCCATGATGATTTTTTCTTTTGAAGATAAGAAATCAAGTTTTCCAAAGAGAACACAATCTAAATCCAAATCAGTATGACTACCATGCAAGGATATAAGGATTACGCCAATAGCAAACATTGTTGAAAAAGTAATTCCAATAGCAGCATCCTGTTTGATTCGAGTTCGAGAATGCAAGATCTCAATGATTAATGTTGTCATAACTCCAGCCACCAAAGCGCCGATGAACATTGGAACCTCCGACTTTGAGTTAGTTAGAATAAATGCAATAGCTATGCCAGGAAGTACACTGTGACTAATAGCATCTCCGATCAAGGAAATGCGCCTTAAGACGAGATAATTACCAACTAGTCCACATGCTGCGGTAACAAAAAAAGCCATCGCTAATATAGGCCAATATGTCGAAGCATGTCTTTCCCAGGGCTCTATAAATATTTGATAAAACCTCATATACTTGCCCTTCCCGGAATAGGCTTACCGTGAGGATCTTCCTGTGGATAATCCAGATAAGACTCCAACTCAGAAACCTCTTCTTCACTTAAAAAATGCTCTACCTTTTCCGCGTCATCATGCACATGATCTAAAGCATAATTAGCTTCATTCGTCAGATAAAGTTCCCATAACCTATGATTACGAACAACTGATCTAGCTTTATCGAATCCATCGTCGGTCAGGCTGACATTATCACCTTCCAACTTTACTAAACCGGATCTTTGCATGTTTTTAATTTCTTTAACTAACCCCGCTATAGACATTTTCCGATGACTGGAAAGATCCTTCATTAATACTCTATTGCCTGAACTTTCCAGCCCTTTACTTTCCAATACCTTATATATGGATTTAAGAGAATTTTCCTCACGAACTTTTTTGACACGAGCACGGTGCCTTAACCACTTAGTAAATCTACCATACTTAGGTGAAAAAAGGTAAGCCATAGTAAAAATTGAACTCGCAGAAAGAACCATAAAAGGCCCAGTCGGTAGGTTACTTCCAAGAAATGAGAGGAATACACCAATGACGGCAGACAACATACCAACTCCCATCGCTATCCATAGCATGCGGTGCATACGATCGACCAGAAGATACGCTGTGGCCGCTGGCGTAATAAGCATCGCTGAAACTAAAACGACACCAACAGCCTGAAGGGAAATAACAATAGCGAAAGCCAAAAACATTTGGAATAAAGCTTCCAAAATCCTCACAGGAAAACCTATTGAAACCGCAAATTGTCGATCAAAGCTTATTGCAAGGAATGGTCGGTAGAGTAGACCAAACAGAATAACGGTCAAAATAACAACGACCCCCATTGTTATAACATCATACCGATCTAGAACAGCGACATCGCCAAACAGATATGATTTAAGCCCCGTGATTTTTGAAGCTCCTTCGTTATTCTGTATTATACGAATAAGACAGAGTCCTATAGCAAAAAATGAAGCGAGAACAATTCCAAGAGCCGCGTCTTGTTTGATGCGAGTTGTTCTTCGTATAGCTCCCACTAAAAGTGATCCTGCTAGACCTGCTAAAGTTGCTCCAATCAGTATAGCAACTGGATCCTTACTCATACTCCACAAGAATCCTAAAGCCACACCTGGAAGAACTGCATGCGAGATAGCATCCCCGAAAAGAGCCATTTTACGAACCACAATAAAACTTCCTAACAAACCACAAACAGCTCCAAAGAGAAGCGCCCCTATCAAACTCAAACGCAATCCACGATCTGACAGCGTAATGAATCTTCTCATCTGATCCCAAGGATTCGTCTCAACTATCTCACCTATACGTGCAGCGGCAGCTTCATTTACTGCCACAGAGAGAACTAACACTCCAAATATGATTATTGATCGAATCCTAGGCACTGCTAAATTAATTAACTTTCCTCTTTTGCAAACTTTTCAGCAATCTCAGATAGAACAGTCAAGCGACCTCCATATGTCTTCTGCAATAGATCTCCAGTAAACACTTCTTCAGTTTTTCCGAAAGCAACGACTCTCATATTTAACAGAAGCATCATATCAAAATATTCACGGGCACTACCCAAATCATGATGAACAACAATTAATGTCTTTCCTTGATCTCTAATCTCTCTAAGAAGTTCAACAATCGCTGATTCCGTAGCCGCATCAACGCCTGCAAAAGGTTCATCCATTAAATATAGGTCACTTTCCTGAGCCAATGCTCTGGCAAGGAAAACACGTTGCTGCTGACCTCCGCTCAAATTTGCTATCTGCCGTTTTCCGTATGCCTCAAGGCCCACTTTTTTTAATGCGGCATAAGCCTTTTCTTTTTCTTCTTTCCCTGGCCTTCGGATGAGCCCAAGTCTTCCGTAACATCCCATAAGAACAACATCAATCACACTAACAGGAAAATCCCAGTCAACGGATTCACGTTGGGGCACATACCCGACTCTCGAAATATTCTTTTTTAAATCTTCACCAAATACTTTTACCCACCCATCAGAGCATTGAACTAATCCCATTACTGATTTTATCAGCGTAGATTTACCTGCTCCATTCGGTCCAACGACCCCAACCATACTCCCAGCAGGAACCGCCATATCGACTCCATATAGTACTGGTCTCTTTTGGTAAGAAACCGTTAGATCATGTATTTCCAGAGCAGGAACCTCAACATCCTCAGTAGACATAGCAATTATTTAAGAGCTTCCACAATAGTGTTTATATTATGCTTTAGCATTCCTTGATAAGTCCCTAAGTCATATTCCTCATCATTGGACTTTTCTATGTCGCCAGGCTCCCCCATAGCGTCAGAGAACAATTCCCCACCAACCTTAGCGCCCGAATCCTCCGCAATACTTTTAATTGCCTCAGGAGAAACACTAGACTCGACAAAAATTGATTTAATCTGATTTTCTTTTATAAAATCGACAAGATTGACCCTTTCAGCAATTCCTGCCTCTGTTACCGTAGAAATACCTTGAAGCGCAACTACCTTGAATCCATAAGCTTCACCAAAATATTCAAAAGCATCATGACTTGTAATCAGAATTCTAGACTCCTCAGGCAGTGACTCTACTCTGGATCTTGACCATTGATGTAAATCTCGAAGCACTTCAATCAAGTGATCGCCTCTTTCTCTGTAATAAGATGAGTTCTGAGGATCTGCATCACTGAGCTCTTTAACAACCAAAGGAACACAACCTTCCCATATCTCTGCATTACCCCAAATATGGGGATCAGGATGTGATTTCTGACCTTTGAGTTGATTCTCAGAAACAGTGGATCCAAAATCAATCCCTTCTTGAGTTTTAAGATCAGATGTCATCTGACCCTCAAGAAAAAGTCCATTATAAAAAATAAGATCGGCTTCACTTAAAGCGATACCATCACTCGGTATTGGCTCATAAAGGTGAGGATCCACTCCCGGTCCCATTAAGCCAGTGAGTTGAACTTTATCGCCGGCTATTTGTTTAACCATATCAGTTATCATTGTTGTCGTTGTCACAACAGAAATTCGGGCATCTTCATCCATAGATCTATAATCCGAACTGCAACTCGAAAAAGCTGTCAATGCCAACAAAATAACAATTCTGTATATTAGTAATGACCTAACAAGCGCTTGTGTAACCAAATTGGGCATACCTAAATAATCTTTCTTTTTATTATAATATTAATTATTTATAGCCTAACCTAACTTTAATTGTAAACCCAATTATTATTTTGTTTGCCAAATGATTTTAGCCATGCCACTATTCTATCATGGCTGCAATTGTCAGTACCAAAGCAGACACTCCACGTGGGACTCGTGCTCAAGAAGATTATCTGGAGCAAATACTCAGCCTTATAGAAAAAAAAGGCTATGCGAGAGTAGTAGATATTGCCAAAAACCTGAATATCGCCCAAGCGAGTGTCACAGGAATGATTCAGAGAATGGATGCAGAAGATCTCGTATCGTATGAAAAATACAGAGGAGTTATCCTGACCTCTGAAGGAGAAAAAATAGCTAGAGCTATCATTAACCGTCATGAAAGTTTAACTAAGTTCTTCAAACTTTTTGGATTATATGATGATACTATCTATGAGGATATTGAAGGAATTGAGCACCACATGAGTCCACCCACTCTCGCCACAATCCAAGCCCTTACTAAAGAATTGGAAAGGCAGCCAGCTCTACTAGATCGAGTAAAATCTAAAGTATTCCAAGCCACTTAATATAACCTCATGCGAAGAGGAATCTTAGGAATAGGTGTATGCACCTTGGACATATTAACTAAAGTTAAAACTCTACCTTCTGATGAAAGTGTTGAGGAAGCTGACTCGGCCATTTTTATGGGAGGGGGGCCAGTCCCAACAGCATTAGCTGCTGCAACTCATTTAGGAAGCTATACAACCATGATTGATATTCTGGGTGACGACTGGAAATCAAAACTAATTATAGAAGAATTAATGGATCATGGCATCCAATGCGAAAACATCACAATCAAACCAGGTGCATCAGCCTCACTTGCTTCAGTCCTTGTCAGATCATCTGACGGAGCTAGAGCCATCCGTTTTGTTAGGAGTTCAACTAAAGCAATCAATCCGCAATCACTTGATGATAATACAATTAACAATCACAAAATTCTACACTGTAACGGAAGGCATCTCGATGCCTGTTTGAAAGCTGCAGAAATAGTAAAATCACATAAAGGAGAAACCCTTCTTTCCTTTGATGGCGGCGCTGGTCGCTACAGAGAAGAATTACTTCCATTAATGAAAAGAATCGATATTGCTATCGTCGCTCAGGATTTTGCACTCAAGGCAACTAATGAAATTAATTTAACCCAATCCACTTGGATTAAATTAAATCAACTATTCCCAAAGGCTCACATCATTGGAATTACTGATGGGAAAAAAGGAAGTTGGATCCAACACGAAGACCAAGAAGCCTTTCATCAACCCGCATTCTTAGCCACAAACATTGAAGACACGACCGGCTGTGGTGATGTATATCACGGAGCATTTCTTCACGCTATTGAATCCGGAATATCAGTTAATGAAGCAGCAAAAATGGCTAGTGCCGCGGGCTCAATGAATGCCACGGCTTTGGGTGGTAGGGGCTTTCTTCCCAATAAAGAACAACTGCAAAATTTCCTAGCTAAAGCCAAAGAAATTAAACCTCTTAAATTTTAGGTAATTTTCCGGTACTATCACCTAGCTTGGAAACTTTTGCTCCAACCTTATCCAGCATAGCTACATACAAGTTAGACAATGGAACTTCTCCTTGAAAATCCAAATGACGTCCAGGCTCTAGAGTCCCACCACCATGACCAGCTAAAAGAAGAGGTAAATCATGATGCTTATGACTGTTACCATCAGCAATACCGCATCCATAAACAATCATAGAATTATCAAGAACACTCTGTCCTTCAGCATCTTCCATAGATTTTAATTTGGTTAAAAAATAACCAAATTGCTCAATATAAAATCTGTCGATTTTAGCAATCTTATCGAGCTTCTTTTGATTATTTCCGTGATGTGATAAATGGTGATGCCCTTCGGGTATTCCAATATCTCGAAAATTTCTGTTACTACCATCATGCGCCATCATGAAAGTAGAAATGCGGGTCGTATCAGTCTGGAAAGCCAAAGCAGTAAGATCATAAAGCAATCGAATGTGATCCTTGTAATTACCAGGAATCCCTTCCGGCATCTTCATGTCAGGAGCTTTGGCCGCAAATTGTTCGGCCCTTACAACTTTGCGCTCAGTATCGCGGACAGCAGTTAAATATTCGTCAAGTTTCTGTTGATCATTACGACCCAACTTACTGTGAAGTCTGTTTGCGTCTTCCAATACAAAATCAAGGATACTTTTCTGTTGCTTTGCAAATTTCAACCTCTGCTCTTTGTTTCCTTTCTCTCCTGAGCCGAATAATCTCTCAAAAACAACTCTAGGGTTAGCTTCGGGAGCCATTGGTAATTTTTCATCTCTCCAAGAAATATTATACTGGTAAGCACAGCTGTAACCAGAATCACATTTTCCACTCTTTCGAGCAGCATCACAACTCAGCTCTAACGAAGATAATTTTGTTTCTTTCCCAATACTATTGGCTGCAACTTGATCTACAGAAACACCAAGTCTTATATCAGCACCTGCTGTCTTCTTCGCCCTCATTCCTGTCAAGAAAGTCGCATTAGCTCTTGCATGATCGCCTGCACCGTCTCCACCGTTTGTTGCGTTCCTATGATCAAGACCACTAAGTACTTGAAAGTCCTTTTTGAGATCCTCTAACGGCTCAAGCGTGGGTGACACTTGATAATCCGACCCTAATGAACTTGGCCTCCATTTTTGCATATTCTTCCCGTTAGGCGAATACACAAATGCCATTCTCTTTGGAGACTTAGGCGAAACATCCGCAGCAAAAGATTTCGAGCCTAAGGAATCCATTAGAGGTAATGAGATGCTCACCCCCAGTCCTCTAAGGACCTTTCGGCGTGATACTTGTTCCCTTTTCATGTTCATATAAACCTGCAAAGTTTTTAGTTAATACTAGTTAATACAACATCAACTTCCGATAACTGCAAAAAATTACTATACAAACGTTAAATATTTAAGCATTTTTTCATTTTTTATAGAATAAAACACTAATCGAATAAGTTTTGCTTGGGAAAATAGGTATTAATTAAAAAAATGAGGGGATCTCAGTAAATGCTCCTGATCTTTCCCTTCACTCTGTTTAATAAACGGATTCATTTTCTTTAGAGCGGCGAGGATAATTTCGATATTTTATAAACTAGAATGCTAAGATTGAGAAATACCATGAGTATTGAAAATTTAATTAAGGCACCCAAGTGAATCGACCCCAGTTTTTTTTGTGGGGTACAATTGGCAATTTCTTTTCCCCTGATTCAGTATCAACCATGACTTTAGGTCCACCCTTTTTTGGATCAGGAAAAGCTCGGGTTACATATCCATCGGGAGACCAAGTAGGGTCATCTCCCCTCCCGAATTTGCGCCGATTCTTTCCATCACTGCCAACTACCCAGACGTGAAACGTCGATGAGATCATTCGGTCTCGCTGAGGGTTAAGGACTCCCGTAAATTTGCTCATGTGAATCATCTCAACGCCTTCCCAATGGGCAATCCATTTGCCGTTCGGCGACCAGGCAGGAACTTTCTGTTCAATGGGAGCCTTTATCTCCTTGTGGTATTCCACATCCGGACGAGAAATTAGTTTAGCATTACCTCCATTAAAGTCGCTGACCCAAATACGCATATTGCCGCTTCGGTTGGAGACGAAAGCGATCCGATTTCCTTTGGGCGAGACGACCGGCATAGCATTACTGAACTTCAATTGCTCTTTATCGGTGAAAAATCTACGCGTCTGGCCTGTTTTTACATTTCCGAGATAGATCTGCGCATTGCGGGCTGGATCTTGTTTCGGCTCGGGCTTCACCTTCATCCATACCAGATGCTCTGAGTCAGGCATCCAAGAGGGCATCAAATTCATACCCTCTTTCACCAATGTTTGGGCATTTTTTCCATTGATATCGGAAATCCTTAATGCCAACCCGTGACCAATCTGTTCAACATAGGCAAGCTTCTTTCGGTCGGGGGAGCAACTCGGCATACGGCACCCGCTCTTTGAATGAGTGAGTTGATGACTGCCCGTACCGTCCTCCTTCATGCGGTAAAGTTGTAGGATACCTTTCTCATCGGTGTGACTAACGATAACTTCACGCAATTCATCTCCGGCTAAGGCTTCTCCCGCTTTCTGAAAAACTGTAAAAGCGAAAAATGCAATGACGGCCAGAACAGCATTGAGTATTTTCATTTCCTGACTCTAGCACCGCTCCCACACAAGAAACAAGTGAGCTATTTTATAAAAACTTTAAAGCCACTCCACAGATCACTGATAAAATTCTAAGAAAAGTAAATCCAGTTTATTTATGTTGAGCACTCTTTCTAATATCCATGAGTAATTTATCGCATCGCTGCCGAATCGAATTCAACTTTCCAAGATAATTGGGATCCTTCGATAGATTATCTCTTTCATGCGGATCATTTTTAAGATCATAGAATTCTTCATAGATTGGATCCTGCTCAAAATAGCGAATATATTTCCAATCTTTCGAACGGACCCCTTCACTTTTTGGAATTTTTTTATGTTCGAAGAGGTGCTCGCACAAGAAATCTTCACGCCATGCATTCTTGACATTTCCTGAAAGAAGTATCTTTAAACTTCGCCCATCCATTGGAGTTTTATTCTTTACCCCAGCAAAATCAAGAATGGTGGGAGCCAAATCCAAATTTAGCACCATTTCTTGGCGCAATTTGCCTCGCTGACTCTTAGCTTTTGTACGTGGGTCGAAGACGATCAAAGGAACACGGATAGATTCTTCATATAATAACCAGCAATCACTTAGTCCACGTTCTCCAAAAAACATTCCATTATCGCTAGAATATATAATTATCGTGTTCTCTCTGAGATCTAACTTTTGCAATTGATCCCTTAACCGACCAACTGCATCATCCACCCCACTGACCATTCGATACATACCCTTCATCATTGTTTGAAATTTTTTAGGTGTATTAAATCTCCAACCCCACCGTTCCCTCCCAAGAGAATCTTGCAGAAAATCAGGCTGTCTTTTAAAAAAGTTCTGATCTGAATTTAGTGGTTCTGGTATTGTGGATCCTGCGTAATATTCGTCAAATCGGACTGGCCAGATGTATTGCCTAGGATACAAGGTTAGACAGAAAGGCTGATCACTTTCACTCCGTTGCTTCAAGAATGCAGTGGCTTTATCCGCTGTCACATCCGTAAGATGTTTTTTCCCTCCGTTTAAATTGGTAACAAAGTATCCTTTGGGCCCACTCTTTCCCCAATGCTCAAAGTTATCAAAATCATCAAACATCAACCCCAATGATTGTTCTTCATCCTCCACCATTATTTCACCATTTGACTCAATTCCAAACTTACCTATCAAAGCTGTCCGATAACCATTTTCCCGTAATAATGCTGGATAGCTTATTGCAGCCAAGTTGGCCTGCAATGGATCCGTATTAAAGGTGAACCCATGCCGGCGACGGTACATGCCCGTCAGAATACTTGCTCGACTAGCACCACAAATAGGAGTCGTCACAAAGGCATTTTGGAAACGCACACTTTCTGCCGCTAAACGATCTAGATGTGGTGTGGAAATAATCCTATTACCAGCACATCCCATTGCCCAGGCCGGTTGGTTATCGGATATAATAATAATGAGATTAGGAGGCTTCGAAATTTCTTCCTCAGCAGGCAATAATTCAATTAAAGAAAAAAGGATTACTATAGCAGCGAAGAGTTTCATGCGCATATAGATCAATTCAATTCACTGGCTTCAACAATGGCTACAATGCTTAAAATTCATTTTACTGAAGAACAGTCACTAAATTGAGCTAAGAATTTAATCATAAATTCTCCTACCATCCCCTCTTCTGTATTGAAAAGGCACCGAATTGACCACACCAAAAACCAAAGATGAAAATTTTAAATTACTGGATTTTAAGAACTTAACTATAGCTTCTATAGCCAGCTTATCATAAAATTCTATTCCTCTGCCCAAAGCATAAGTGAGCATCATTTCACTGGCACATCTAAGAAAATCTTCGCGCTTGGCTGTTAAAAGAATTTTTTGAAATTCCTCATGCGTTTTGAAGGACTCTCCAGATACTAATTTGCCAGAAGCATCAATGGGAACTCCTTCATCATTCTCACGCCATTTACCAATCCCGTTAAAGTTTTCATATACTAACCCAAGAGGATCCATCAAGGCATGACAAGATGAACAATTAGGATCTTCACGGTGCTGTTCTAACCGCTGACGAAGGTTGCCTTTAAGTTTCTTATTGCCATCAAGCTCATCGACACCAGGAGGCGGTTCTGGTGGGAGTGTCCCTAGAATGTTTTCTAGTATCCATTTACCTCTCTTCACAGGTGAAGTTCTTGTTGCGTTTGACGTAATTGTTAGAATGCTACCGTGAGTTAAAATCCCCTTTCGCCGCGTTCCTTCCAACGAAGTTTTACGAAACCCATCTCCTTCAAATCCTTTGATCCCGTAATGCATGGAAAGTCTTTTATTTATAAATGAGTATGGAGCGCTGAGCAAATCAGTTACTGGGAGATCTTCCTTTACTATATGTTCAAAGAGCATTTCCGTTTCTCTCTTCATTGAAATTTTTAATTCATCATCAAATTCCTTATAAGTTTTAGGATCAGGATCAACGATAGAAACATCACGTAACTGCAACCATTGGCCTGCAAAATTACTTGTTAGCGATTTAGCCTTTGGATCTTTTAGCATTCTATTAACTTGAGATTTAAGATTCTTTCTCAGAGTCGATTGCGTAGCATGAAGAAACAGCTCATCATCAGGCATGCTAGACCAAATAAAATATGAGAGTCTGGAGGCTAATGAATATTCATCAATGCGGTACGTGGCATCCGGGTCATTTGGATCAGGTTGAATTTCACCACGAAAAAGAAAAAACGGAGAAGCCAACACCGCTTGGCAAGCAAGCTTTATACCATTTTCAAATGCATAATCCCCTCCCTCTTCTATTCCAATTCTAACAAACCTCATCAAACGTTCAATCTCAGCCTCAGGAACTTTTCTTCGGTAAGCACGACTCGTGAACTTCCATAGTATTTTCTTCGCCTCTTTAATTCTGTTCTCAGGACTGATTTCAAGCCCATTAAATATCTTTTGGTGAAAATTTGGCAACTTGTCATTGGATACACCCAAAGGACCTTCCACTTCTATGGATCCAATGAACAGGTTCCTATCCCGTCTTTTCGGATCTTTGTTTTTGGGATCATAAAAATCATTAATAAACTTTGTTTCAATCAATTGAATCCCATTATCCACTTCATATTTGCGGGCAAATTCCTCATCATCTATGCGTAGCCGGTACTCGTAAACTTGCATCTTTTCAGGCCTATTCTTTACCTCAAATGTACGTCTTTTTTTACCTCTAACATATAATGGCATCTTTGCCGGTTCGTTCCCTGCCTGCTCAGCCCCTGCACGAATTTTTACTATATATTCTCCCCCTTGAGAAAACTTGTGCCTGACAGTTACGGAACCATATGTAGGTAAGATACGAGCCCCTCCTCTGTCCTCACCTCCTTTAAGTGCACCGGCTTCATATTTTTTTGTTTTTTTAGGTGGATCCGATGTTCTAATTGCAGCCGAAGTAACTTGTTCCGCTGCTTTTAAATATTTCTCTAAGAGGACCGGAGAAATACTCAGAACATCACCAATGTTATCAAAACCATAACCACTATCATCTGGAGGAAAGTCCTTCGCCGGCTCGAAATCGACCATCATTAAGTCTTTTACCGTGTTATTATATTCCTGCTTATTCAAACGGCGAATCGTAACTCTCCCAGGGTCAGGATTATCAGGGTCCAGACGGAACACTTCATTTTCAATCCAATCGATAATTTTTTTCCTTTCCTGATCACTAGGTTGAGATTTTCGTTTAGCCGGAGGCATCAGTTTTAATGAAACGTTCTTTAAAACATCCTTCCAGGTTCCAATGTCAGAAATTCTTGATCGAGAAGAATCCCACGAATCGAGTGAAATGTCCCCCTTCGTTGTTTCATCTCCATGACAATCAAAACAGTGCTCCTCTAGTATCGGCAATACTTCCTTTTCGTATGAAACGTTTTGAGAAAAGATATCGTTACAAAACACCCAAAAAAAAACCAAAAGAATTCCGCGCAAAGACAATCCTGTATTTAAGGAACAGATCCTTTTTCTATGGTTAATAAGATCCATCTTCAGTAGAGATACTACCTCATAAGGTAAACATCACTCAATTATGATGAGTTAATATTTAATTCAATTGCACTGTGCAGCCTAGACCGGCCAGCATTTTAATGACAACCTCAGCTTGGGCCACAATGACCTGCAAATTCCTCATCTGTAGGCATTCTGCCATTTTCAAATACCAAAGAAACCCAGCCACCAAGAGTCTGATGAACACTTTGAATTGATTCCTGAGCTTTGACGAAGGCATTTGCAATTTCATTCTCTAGCATTTTATCCCTAATCTTATTGTATTCCTCAACCTCACCTGCCATCAGTTCCACCCCAGATTGTTGTTTCATCTGCAAAGATTCCCCCTTGGTCTGCATTTCACTAAATAGTTCTTTAGCCTCATCATTCTCCATGAAACTGTCGATAGATCCAAAAACCTCTTTTAAACTAGGATCTTCGAGCAAGGACTGACAAAGTTCCTTGGCCTTTGCTTTGTAATCAGCTTTCGTTGAGGAAGATTCATCAATAATCATAGACATATTTTGATGATCGATCCGCTAAGAGCAATAGTCAACAATAGTAAATTAGTTTATGAATGAAGTAATGGCATTAGTTGCAATGCTTCAAGAATTCGTATAAATATTTCAAATAGCCGCTAATAAAAATGCGGTAAATGACTAAAAAATACTATAAATTTTATCTTATAACATCATGTCTGAAACAACTACCAATCGATTTTTCAAAGGCGAAGCCTGGGCCTGTTTTTTTCTTCGCATGTGGATAGGAATGCGTCTCATGTTCGCAGGCCTCACTAAATTTCTAAATAAGAATGACGAGGGAGGCTGGTCCTTTGATCAGGAAAAGGCAGGAAAAGTCATGGGATCAATTACTGAAACCATGAAAGCAAATACAGCCATACCTGAAATCATGCTAAATCAATACGCAGTTGTTCTTCCTTGGGCATTGCTGATTGTAGGTGCAGCAGTGATGCTTGGCTTGTTCACTAGAATTTCATTGTTTCTTGCTGGAGGACTGATCCTCTCACTAAGCTTTGGTCTCATGCTCTTACCTGATGATACAGCTGCGGTTGAACGTGGTGTAGAGATCATTATTGTTGGTCTAGCATTAATGACTGTTAAGCACAATGTAGGAGCCGTTGATAACCTTTTCCAGCTGGCTTTTTCCAAGGACGACGAAGAAGAAAACTAAATCATCCGTTAATTAGAAAAGCTAATAAGGATCCGACTATAACTTTAATACGTAGAAATTTCATTAAGTCATGAACTTTAAACATATCGGCCAAGACAATTCTAAGAAGGAAGAGACTACTACAAATTCTGAACCATCTCTTACAAGACGCAATTTTCTGCGTAACAGTTCGACTGCGAGCGTAGGTGCCGGACTAATCGTGACCAGCAAAACGGCACTCGGTCAAGAAGGTCCTGACAAAGGTACGAAAGTAAGGTGCGGTATAATTGGTTACGGTGACGAAGGCAAGGCTCTAAGAGAATCAAGTATGTTCCTTAAGGACCTCGTTTGCTTTCCTGCAGTTTCAGATATCTGGCCGCGAAACTTAAGAGCAGGTGTAGGCCAAATTGCAGCGAGTAAGCAGGGAGGTGGAGAGGATGGCAGTATCTGTAACGGTTACGCCGAACCAGAAGAGATGATAAAGAAAGAGGAACTGGACTGCGTCATCGTAGCCACTCCTGACTTTGTTCACCATAAGTATTCAATAATGGGCATGGAAGCGGGCCTAGATGTTTACTCTGAAAAGCTGATGTCAAACTCGGTAGATTTTGCCCGTCAAATGGTACAATCACAGCAGAAGACAGGAAAATTACTGCAGATTGGGCATCAACGCCGCAGTAATCCACGCTACATGCATGTCAAAAATGAGATAATCGAAAAACGTAAACTGCTAGGTTGGATCACTCACATGACAGCTCAGTGGAACCGTTCTCGAGGAGGCTCAGTTCCTCGTGAAATCCCTCAAGGCAAAGATGCTCTCTCCGATGAAATCCTTCAAAAGTATGGTTACAATGGAGGAGCCAAAGGCATGTTCGAATTCCGGAACTGGCGAATGTATAAAAAGTTTGGAGGAGGGATTATTTCCGATCTTGGCGCACACCAAATTGACATTTTCAATTGGCTTTTGGATGAATATCCAGTTTCTATTTTTGCACAAGGGGGAACCGACTACTATACCGGTGAGTTTCTTAATGATTTACTAACAAGTGAAGTCAAAGAAGCCATGGAAAAGACAAAATCAAAGAAGCGGAAAGCCAAACTCGAAGCCGAACTCAAGATCGTTGAGCAGATCAAGGACGGATACGAGCACGCTGATAACGTGATGGCGTTCTTTGAATATCAAACCAAGCGTGACAAATGGGGAACTAAGGGTGGCTCCGGAGACACATTAAAGACCCGAGCCTACTATCAGGTACTCACCACTTCCAGTTCACAAAAGTTCTATGAAAAGTTCATGGGCGAAGACGCAACAATGTCCATCTCTGAATTAACCGAATATAATCAAATTTACCGTGAAGCACATGCCGACTCTTGGGAAGAACTTGCTAATGGAGAAAAGCCAGTCGTTGAAAAGAATTTATCAAAAGAAGAGATTTATCACAAGTTCTGGGAACAACCTGCTCCATGGAGAAGTATAGATAAGGCCAAGAATGACAAATGGCTTTCAGGCAAGAGCCTTACCGATGCCCGAGTATCAAAAGGACTCGACCCATGGGAAATACCCTCACATGCACAATTCGAAGAAAGACCTCACACTCCTCACTTGAGAAATTTCTTCGAAACTGTTCGTGATGGAGGTTCTCAAGATGATCTCAATTGTCCGGCAATTGAAGGATTCCGAACTACCGTGACCTGCATGAAAATCCATGATGCTCTTGCTAATGGAGGAAAACTTGAATTTAAACCTGAAGAATTCGAAGTTTAAATAAATTACAATAATTCGAATTTTTACCGAAAGAATTCGTCTTACTTTTAAGTATATTAGCAATTAATCCTATAAAATCCTTAAAATACAAAAAAATGAAAAATTCGTTCATCGTAGCATCAGCACTGATAATTCCTATCTTAGTGGCAACTGCACAGGACACAGACAAAAGTAAATGGAAAGACGTGGGAATTGACTTTCCTAAGCCCATGTTTGTTGGAACACCTGTAGCAGCTAAACTTCCTAACCTCGATAAAAGTAAAAAGCCAAGACTTGTACTTAAAGCACCTGAAGGAGCCGAAAACTTAGCACTCGACATGGAAGTTACTTCGAGTGATCCCGAACCTATCATTGGTGATCTTGAAATGATCTGTGACGGGGACAGGGACGGAGCTGACGGCTCGTACACCGAATTAGGACCTGGAAAACAATGGGTACAAGTTGACCTTGAAGAAGAGGGCACTATATATGGAATCGTCGTCTGGCACTTCCACAAAAATGCTCGTGCCTACATTGATGTCGTTGCTCAAATCTCAAATGACCCTGAATTCAAGACAGGAGTGACCAATGTGTTCAATAATGACCATGATAATTCTTCAGGAACCGGAGCAGGAAAAGATCTAGCTTGGATAGAAACTAATCACGGCCGAATTCTTGATGTTGGAGGTAAAAAGGCCCGTTACGTTCGACTTCTATCAAATGGAAACACTGCTAATGAAATGAATCATTACGTGGAAATTGAAGTTTACGGAACTCGTTAATTTTTAATTACGAACAATTCTTCAAAAAGGGTCACACAATAGTGTGGCCCTTTTTTATACCTAAAAACTATTAACCTTCTTTTTTTAGTAACATTTTCTGTAACTTAGAAGCATCAGCAGTTGGGAGCTCGCAGTGCTTCCCTTTACAAAGAAATGCTTGAACGTCTGTCTTTTCACCGTCAGCTAAACTTTTGGCAAATTCTTCAATAGGGCCAGTAGTACCAAGCACAACCTTATGCGGCTGATACACTGAATGTACGGCACGCAATAACTCTTTTGCTTTGGTGCTATTAATTTCTCCAGCGATCACAACTCTATTAGGTTCTCTTGAGGCAAAGTCAGCAGCGCTCAACATATAAGGAACCGCTATTGCCATTGTTTTCATTCGGCCTGAAAAATAAGATAATGTCTTATCTGCAACCTCGCGATAGGATTTATTTCCGGTAATTGCGGCCAATTTCAGAAGAGCATAAACAGCAACAGAATTACCCGAAGGCTCGGCACCGTCATAATCTTCTTTAAGTCTAAGGATCAGATCCTTGGTTCCAGTGCTTTGGAAAAAACCACCAGCTTCTTTATCATAAAATGCAGCAATCATTCGATCAGCAACTTCAATTGAAAAACTTAAGTAATTGTTATCAAGAGTGACTCCATACAACTCTACAAGGCCACTTAACAAATAAGCATGTGTGTCAAATATCTGAGCCTCATCACGCTCTCCGTCTCTCCACCTGTGATATAGTCGCTTTTCTTTATTGTCCCAAAGATTTTTCTTAATAAAGGCTACATTTTTATGAGCAGCTGAAAGGTATTCATCCTCCCCCAGAACAACTGATGCCCGCGCAATCGCTCCAAGCATCAATCCATTCCAGGACGTTAACACCTTATCATCAAGACCAGGGCGAACCCTCTTTGATCGGACCTCAAACATTTTCTTCTTAGCTGTCTCAAGCAGTATTATATCTGCAAATCCTAGTTTAGAATCAACGACGCTAAGAATGTTCTGTTCTTTAAGAGGTTCTGGATCACTATGATCTTCGAAATTTCCTGATCTAGTAACACCATAATATCTTATTACAATCCCCATTTCCTCCTCAGTCAGAAGCTTCTCAAGATCGGACTTCGTCCAGCAATAAAATTTACCTTCTTTACCTTCACTATCAGCGTCCTCTGCAGAATAAAACCCACCATCAGGATGAGTCATATCTCGCAAAATATATCGCAAAATATCTTTAACGACTAAGGAATGGGACTTCTCTTGAGTCAGCAAAAATGCATCAAGGTAAAGATGTACTAATTGCGCATTATCGTAGAGCATCTTCTCAAAATGTGGAACTAACCATTTCTCATCAACCGAGTAACGGCAAAAACCACCTCCGAGTTGGTCATACATTCCGCCGGCTGCCATCTTTTTGCATGTAAACGAAACTTGTTGAATAGCTTCAGGATCAAGTCTCGATCCCAATTGCAAAAGAAACATCGGTTGGCTAGGACGTGGAAATTTAGGTGCCTTTCCCCATCCTCCATAGATAGGATCATATTCACTTTTGAGCTGTAGTAGGCCTTTACTAAAATCCTCTTCCTCGATTACGCCTCCTTCTCCCTTGCCTTCATTAGCAAATTCTCCCAATTTTTCTGAAATATTATTAGCATCTTTAATAACATCTTCACGTTTATCCTTCCAAACCTTTGCAATGTTTTGCAATAGGTCAGGCCAACTGGCTCTTCCTGGAGCGGCTTTTGGTGGAAAATAAGTTCCTCCAAAGAAGGGCTTGAGGTCAGGAGTTAAAAATACATTAAGCGGCCATCCTCCACCACCGACAAGAGCCTGCACGGCTGTCATATAAATTTTATCAACGTCCGGCCTTTCTTCTCTGTCCAATTTAATACAAATGAAATTATCATTCATGATCTTTGCTATTTCCTCGTTCTCAAAAGATTCGCGCTCCATAACATGGCACCAATGGCAGGTAGAATAACCAACACTGAGAAGAATGGGCTTCTGCTCTTTCTTCGCTACCTCAAAAGCTTCTTCACCCCAAGGATACCAATTAACCGGATTATGAGCATGCTGCAAAAGATACGGTGACTTTTCGTTAATAAGTCGATTGGTGAATTCATGTTCTTTCTTTCCCTGTATCACTTTCGATTCATTTTCTTTTTCTTCAGCATTCACTTTAAAACATGAGAGCACATTTATAAAACTGAATGCAAATGCAATAACGTAGACATGTTTCATACATTGGAACAATACCTCACCATAAGAAACCATCAAGTACCCATACTTATTACTAATTATAATATATAATCAACCGATCCCACTGATTGACAGGATCCGACCATTCAACCATGATCAAGTATGCAATTCTGTAAAAAAATTCACTACTTATTAATATCAATCTCATTGATTTTGACATTGGCTGCAGAGCCCCCAAAGGAGGCAAGCGTCGCCGCAAGTGAACAAAAAGAAAATAAATCTAATGGTACAGATTTTATTCGCTTCAAAGAAAGTGAAACTTCCGCTTCCCTTGAAACCGCTTCAGCTAAATACACTCATAAGGACGGCACAACTGTTGAGCTCATTGGCGCAGTTCATATTGCCGACAAAGTTTACTATGAAAAACTTAACGAACAATTCAAACAATACGACGCTTTACTCTACGAAATGGTGGGAGGTGACCCAGATAAACCACTAACTAAGGAGGATCTACAAGCTAACAAAAAAAACCCAATGAGATTCTTTCAACTCCTTATTGGAGGCATGATGAAATTAGATTTTCAACTCGATCACGTTGATTATACCGCAAAGAACTTCGTTCACGCTGACATGACTCTTGAAACTTTTCAAGGTAGGCAAAAAGCAAAGGGGGAGAACCTCTTATCCTTATTAGAAAAATCAATCAAAGCTCAGGAAGAAGCAGCGAGCCAGAATAAGAATAATTTTAATTTTGCCTCTATGTTTAAATTATTCAACGATGAAGGAGGGCCTAATGGAATGAAACTCGCGCTCGGAAGGCAATTCCACGACATCGAATCCATGATAGGTGGAATGGAAGGCCCTGACGGTTCCGTACTGGTAGCAGAGCGGAACATCACTGCTTTAAAAGTAATGGGTAGAGAAATTAAATCCGGAAAGAAAAATCTGGGTATATTCTATGGAGCTGCTCACTTGCCAGACTTTGATAAAAGGCTAACAAAAGAATTAGGATTCCAGAGAACGGAAACTAGTTGGAATGCCGCTTGGAAGATCCAAAAAGCGGCAGGTAAAAACACTACAAAACAACCTAAAGAGTCTCAAAATAAAGATTCATAATACTCAATGGCTGGATCAGTCATGTGCCCATCAAAGGATTGTATTGATCCATTATTATGAATAAGAAAATTATCTTTATACTTATTTGTTTTCTGAGCTCTGATCCATTGATGGGTGAAGAGTTTAAGGAATATGGCCTTTTCGCAGATAAATCACCAAAGCCTCAACAGATTGAGCCCTCAGAAACACTATTACCGCTAAAGATTAATTCGAAATCACGGATAGCATATGTTGGGAACACATTACTTGATCGCTCTCAACACTTCGGACACTTCGAAGCTTTTCTTCACCAAAGATTTCCAAACAAAGAATTGACTGTAAGGAACTTCGCCTGGTCCGCTGATGAGATCGACCTTATGCCAAGGCCTGATAACTTCGCATCCGTTGACCAGCATCTATTACATCACCGAACAGACATAATTTTTGCCGCTTTTGGATTTAATGAATCTTTTGCAGGTGAAGAAAAAGTTTCAGAATTTAAATCAAGGCTTCAAACCTATCTACAACATACAAAGAGCAAAGCTTACAACGGAAAGTCCGGCCCAAAAATTATTCTCATCTCTCCGAACCGAAATCAGAACCTTGAAGGTGTCAGGGCAGCAGATATGAATAATAAAAGGCTGGGCTCCTATACTGACGCGATGCGAGAAGTGGCCGATTTTGAAAAGATCGGGTTCGTTGATGTTTTTAAAACAGAATATCCAGTCGAATCAACTTTCAATGGTGTTCACCTGAATGAAAAAGGTTACAGAACATTCGCTAGAGCTCTTTTCAATGGCACCTTCGGAGAAAGCCCTAAAACATTAAACGAAAATATCAGGGCAATGGTCATAGAAAAGAACCGTCAATTCTTCCGACGTTACCGCCCACTGAATACCTTCTATTATACTGGAGGCAGAAAAGGCAGATATGGTTATTTGGACTTTCTACCCGCAATGCGAAACTTTGAAGTAATGGCTGAAAACAGAGACCAATCAATCTGGTCAATAGCCAAGGGGGAAATAAACGACACGTCGATTGATGATTCGACTGTTCCTAAAATGCCTGAAACTACTCAGAGCAGAGGCGGAAACAAATGGATGAAATCATCAGAAGAGCTGAAGTCCTTTACGATAGACCCTAGATTTGAAGTCAACTGCTTCGCTTCTGAGGAAGACTTCCCTGACATTGCCTGCCCGATACAAATTCGATGGGACTCTAAGGGACGACTATGGGTCGCCTGTTCAACGACTTATCCTCACGTTTATCCGGGACAAGAACCGAAGGATAAGATTGTCATACTTGAAGATACTGATGGAAACGGAAAAGCTGACAAATCAACAGTTTGGGCTGATGACGTACACATACCTTTGAGTTTCGAGTTTGGTAACGGTGGCGTTTTCGTATCAGAAGAACCTGATTTCTCCTTTCTAAAAGACACTGATGATGATGGTAAAGCCGATCTAAGATTGCGAACGCTAACTGGGTTCGGATGTGAAGACTCTCATCACGCTCTGCATGATTTCGTATGGACTCCTGATGGAGATTTGATTTTCAGAGATTCTATATTTTTAAATTCACAAATCGAAACTGCTTACGGACCCATAAGAGTCAAGAACTCTGGATGGTTCTCTTATCGACCAAAAACGCATCGCTTGAGAACTTTTGGAAGTTACCCAAACACAAATCCTTGGGGAGTAACTTTCGACAAGTGGGGACATCACGTTGCAAGTCATCCTATTTTTGCATCTACCTTTCATGCCACAAATCCTCCGTACCCAAGCCAACATCCCAGACCAAGTGGCATTCAAGCCTATTCAGGAACGTGCGGTCAGGAATTCATTGACTGGAATACATTTCCTGAAGATATGCAAGGGGGGTTCATAAAGGTCAGGTACAAGCCCACGAATCGGGTCGAATATCACCGATGGATTGATGCAGGTGATCACATGGAAGAAAAATACGTATCTGATATTATTTTTTCAAAGAACTTAAGTTTCATTCCAGTAGATATTAAGTTTGGACCACGAGGCGCCTTATACGTATGCGATTGGTACAATCCCATAAAGGGACACGCACAATATTCACTACGTGATGATCGTAGGGATAAGCATTCTGGACGCATATGGAGAATCACTGCAAAAAAACATAAATTAACTGACCCAGTAAAAATAAGCGGGGAATCAATATCCCATCTCTTGAATAATTTAAAGCGACAAGAGTATCGGATCCGTTATTGGACAAAAAGAGAATTACGTGAACGTGATTCAGACAAAGTAAAAGAAGAATTGGATGAATGGATTCAACAATTAAAAAAGGATGATATTAATTTCCGGCACCATCAATTGGAAGCTTTATGGACCTATCGAAGCATTGGTAAGAACAACACGAATCTACTTACTGAACTCCTAAATTGTGACGTTCCTCAAGCCAGAGCAGCAGCAACTCGTCAGCTAAGATATTTGAGTAATGAACTTGATGAACATGCTCCAACTCTCTTAATGAAATCAGCTAATGATCTTAATGCAATAGTCCGACTCGAAGCTGCAATTGCTTGTTCATGGATAGGAACAGAATGGGCATTTGAAACTCTAATGAAAATTTCTAAGGGAGAAATGGGAAACCACCTGAATTACGCCGTTCAGAGCGCATTAGGCTCCAAATCCATGCAAGCGTATTGGGACCCAAAGAATAAAGAGATTCAGTCCTTCTTAGCCAATTCTAATAAGAGAAATCAGCTCAATGCTGGAAAAAACACTAAGAACGCCAAAGAAGCAAATTTCGATAAGCAAAAAGATATAAAGAAAATTCAAATCAAATGCATACCTGAAAAGATGCTTTTCGATAAAACTGAATTTACAGTCCGCGCCAAGCAACCGGTTAAATTAATCTTAATTAATCCTGATCTGACAATGCATAATCTTGTAATTGCAAAACCTAACTCATTAGAAAAAGTCGGGATAGCTGGTAATGAAATGGCCAAGGACACGGATGGGCTCAAAAAGAACTACGTCCCAGACCTAGCTGAGGTCCTTTGGTCCACACCTCAATTAAAACAAAATACGAGCTATACGCTTCGATTCCGAGCTCCAAAAAAACCCGGTAAATATCCATACCTTTGCACCTTTCCTGGCCATTGGGTCATCATGAAAGGAGTAATGATTGTTAAATAATGGTATAATTGAAAAATACTAATTTTCTCTCCCTTTCTTTGCATTTGCATACTTGTGAATTTTCTATGGATCTGAAAGAATACGGTATGAAAAAATGCCTTATCCTCTCCTCCCTCATATTTTTCTCATTATTTCATGTCAGCGTTAAAGCTGAACGATTTGTTTTAGTCGGAGCATCATATGGAAAAAACATATTAGCCATTTGCGATAACAAAGGAGATACAATTTGGACATATGATACGGCAGGTCCAAAACGAGGCCATACCGGTCATCATGATGTTCACTTACTTCCAAACGGAAACATTTTATTTCATGACACATGGACAACTCTTAAAGAAATTACTCTGGATAAAAAAATAGTATGGGAATACGACAGCGCCAACAGTAACGGAAACAAAGGAAAAAGGGTGGATGTCCATGCTTTTGCCAGATTAGCTAACGGTAATACAGTAATTATTGAAAGTGGCGTAGGCCGAATTATTGAAGTTGATAAGAACGGAAAACTTGTTCATCAATTTCCGCTCAAGAAGGGGGGCACTCAATCCACTCGTTGGGTTCGTCAAACTCCCAAAGGAAACTGGCTCGTTTGCTCAGAAAATCCAGGTGTCGTAACTGAATATGACAACCAAGGAAATGTAGTCTGGGATTACCTTATTAAGACACGAGTTTACGGTGCTATCAGACTGAGCAGCGGAAACACCCTCATTGCCTCAGGAAGCGGAAACAGTATCGTTGAAGTAAATCCAGAAAAACAGGTGGTTTGGGAAGTGAAAGGTCAAGTTCCAGGAACGGATATACAATTAAAATGGATGACCTGCCTTCAAGAGCAGAAGAATGGAAATTACATCGCCGGAAACTGCCACGCTGGACCAAATAATCCACAAATCTTTGAAATAACAAAGGATAAGAAAGTCGTTTGGGAATTTGATGAATATGAACTGGTCGGAAATGGACTCGCTTGCTGGCAAGTCCTTAATGACAATCAATCATCAATGGTTCGAGAAAAAATCGCCTCACTTAAAAAATAACAAAGTAAATTAAACCTTCGCTTCATCCTCCATCGAAGGAGTTAATTTATTCATTTCTTCAAGCTGCTTTTCAAGCATCTTTGAAGCGGGCGTAATGGCTAGGCCTCCTAGTCCAGTGCAACACAATTCTCTGGGCATTAACTCCCCCACCTGCTTCATCGCTTCAATTACTTGATCAAGGGGAACGAGGTGATCATAATCGGCCAAGGCCATGTTCGCACTTGATAATGCATTTGAAGCGGCAGTGACATTTCTACCGAGACATGGAGCCTCTACCCGGTTAGCAAGTGTATCACAGGTCATTCCAAGAGAATTCTGCAGAGCCATCGAAGCGGCACTCATTTGCTTTTCAAAATTACCTCCAGCCAATGAAACAATACCAGCCGCAGCCATGCTAGCTCCTGAACCACATTCAGCCATGCAGCCAGCCTCCTCAGCTGCAAACGTAGCCCCAGAAGCAATGAATACTCCCACAATCCCGGCCGCAAACATAGCTTCGACCCGTTCTTCTTTTGTCTTATTTAAAGCATCAGAAACGCCCAAAACAGCGCCCGGAAGAGCACCACATGATCCCGCAGTAGGAGCAGCCACAATAACTCCCATAGAACTCTTCATCTCCATCATTGCTGACACATAAAGAATGATTCGATTCAGAACATCACCCGGAACTAATTTCCCAGAATCCATCATCTGTTCAAAATTAGGAGATTGTGAATGAAGAATCCTATCCTTGTATGCAGTTCCCGTAAGACCAGTGCTAATAGATTGTTCCATGATCTCGACTAGATTCTGCATTCTTTGATTCACCTCCTTAAGATTAACCCCAGCACGTTCACTCTCGTAAATAGCGCCAAGTTTTCCAAGGCCCATCCCTTTACCTTTATCTTTCCTATATTCGATCATTTGCTCCACATCAGAAAAAGGAACACTAATATTATTCCTAGCCAAAACAGTAAGTACTGGATTTAATATTCTCACAGAACTAACCAATTGATGAGCCTTCAACTCATCAATTAAATCATTATCAGGGCAATCCCTGCTCTTTAAATTAATGATGGAAAGGTTCTCACTTTCAGCAACAACGACTTCATCAAAAGATCCTTTATTAAGCCAACCAATCAAACCTTCATCTAATCGATTTAAATAAATCAAAATTTCATAATAGTCCCCTTTCAAGCTAAGAGAAACACCATCAATTTCCTGAATCTCAATCATCCCTCCACCCGTCGAAATTGCAGTCATCGTATGTTCGTTTTGATGACCCTTAAGATTTAATCGATAAGTGTTTGGGTGCTCTGCCCCATAGGAAATGTAACGAATATCAATTTTTATCCCTGCAATACGTACCTCACTTTGATAATCAGGGAGTCGGGAATCATCTGTTTCCCATCCCATCAAACCACCACTAAGACCCAGGTCAGACCCCTGAGATTTATGGGTAGTTACAAGAGACCCGTTCGGATCATAATCAACGATCACCTCCGTTATGTCAGAATCCATCAAATCACGCGCGATCCGGCCAATCCTTAGAGAAGCCGCACTATGAGAACTTGACGGACCTCTCATAACAGGGCCAAGAACATCATTAAAAATACTAGGAAACGAACCCATGCAGATTATTAGTCTAATCCATACATCATGGCTTAGGCAAGTAACGTTCGGAAATGTTAACTATCTGCTGACTTGTTGATTTTAAAATCGTCTATAAAAATAACAAACTTATGAATTTAGATGAAAATAAAAGTCTTAATTTTGTCACTCATCTTGAATGCTCGAAGACTGGCAAGGAATATCCATCAAACAAAGTCATTGGTTTATCTGAGGATAACGCTCCTCTCCTCGTCAAGTATGACCTGAATGCACTTTCTCAATCATTGGATAAAAAAACTTTAGACCAAAGGCCTGAAAACCTTTGGAGATATAAAGAATTCTTACCTGTCCGCGAAGAAATTAATATTGTAAGTCTGGGAGAATCCTTCACTCCATTACTGCATGCTCCTAATTTACCTGGTAATCATGTTTACATAAAAGACGAAGGAAGACTACCCACTGGTTCGTTCAAGGCCCGGGGCCTATGCATGGCTGTTTCCATGGCCAAGGAATTAGGAATTAATAAGCTCGCAATTCCAACGAACGGGAATGCAGGAGCCGCCATGGCCGCTTATGCTAAGAGAGCAGGAATCGAAGCGTATGTTTTCTGTCCTGATGATACTCCTGAAATCAATATCAGAGAAATAGCATTGCAAGGAGCAAGTACTTGGACCGTTAATGGATTCATCACTGACTGTGGAAAAATTGTTCGTGAAGGAATTAACTCATTGAACTGGTTTGACGTGTCCACTCTGAAGGAGCCTTACAGGATTGAAGGAAAAAAAACCATGGGTCTTGAATTGGCCAATCAATTAAACTGGCAACTCCCTGATGTTATCATGTATCCAACAGGAGGCGGCACGGGTCTCATAGGGATGGTGAAAGCCTTCAATGAACTCGAATCCATCGGATGGATTGGAAAGAAAAGGCCTCGAATGGTAGCTGTCCAGTCAACGGGTTGTGCCCCTATCGTCAAAGCATATGATGAAGGATTAGAACATGCTGAATATTGGGAAAATGCTGAAACTATTGCCTCAGGCATCAGAGTTCCTGCCGCGATTGGTGACTTTCTCATACTCAGAGGCATTAGGGAAACGGACGGTTTCGCAACTGCGGTAGATGATGAAGCCATTGTGTCAGCGCGTGAAGAGATTGCCGATTTGGAAGGTATCCTTCTCTGTCCAGAAGGAGCAGCTACATATGCTGCCTATCTAAAAGAACTTAAAACCGGAAGAATCTCTTTAGATGATTCGGTCGTCCTATTTAATTGTGCAACAGGATTAAAATACCCTATGCCGGAAGTTGTAAATCATCTAGATAAGGATCAACCCATAAACTACTCTTCTTTATAACAGGTTAAAGTTTGCAAATTGATCCATTCAGTTTCAATGTTGAATTATGCCACAAAAAGTTGATTGGCAGGGCGTTTTCCCTGCAGTTCCCACACAATTTCATGACGATTTTTCCCTTAACATTGAGGGAACACAGAAACACGTAGAAGCGCTCTTAAGTGAAGGAGTCCACGGTCTAGTCATGCTAGGGACGATTGGGGAAAATTGCTCCCTTTCCCTCGAAGAAAAGATCCAAATATTACATGCAACAAAAGAGATCTGTCAGGACTCCGTACCCCTTATTAATGGGATCTCGGAATTCACTACTTCTAATGCATGCGAAACAGCCATCGCTGCTGAAAAGGCCGGCGTGGACGGCATTATGGTAATGCCTGCCATGGTATATAACTCGGACAGAAGAGAAACGGTGAATCATTTTCGAACAGTCGCAGGAGCGACGGAATTGCCAATGATGTGCTATAACAACCCCCCAGTATATAAAGTAGATATCACCCCAGAAATGTTCGAGGACCTTGCAGACGTAGAAAATATTGTAAGCATTAAAGAGGCTGGTGGCGATGCCAGACGAATCACTGACCTCTTTAATAAATTTGATGACCGATACATTATTTTCTCCGGACTCGATGACGTGGCACTCGAAAGTATTCTTCTAGGATGCACGGGTTGGATATCAGGTCTAGTCAATGCATTCCCAAGAGAAAACGGCCTCATGTGGGACGCAGCAATGAGTGGCGACTGGACAAGAGCACTTGAAATTTACCGGTGGTATATGCCAATGCTGCACTTCGATAGTGTTCCTAAGCTCGTCCAATACATTAAACTAGCCTCATCAGAAATGGGATACGGAACAGAAACAGTACGTGCGCCTAGGTTATCACTGATCGGTAAAGAAAGAGAAGACGCTCTGACCATAATTAAGCAATCAGTAGCAACAAGACCTTCTTAAAAAAATCAATATTGACTAATTCTTGATTACTTCATTATAGGCAAGGCCTGCGCCTACGAGGTCACTCATTGCCATGCCTATAGATTTAAAAAGAGTTATCTCTTCTTCATTTTCACGTAAGATCGCATCGCCTCGACACATCTCACTGAGTTCAGCAACGACTCCGTCCTCAGTAAAGGCTCCCTCTTTGATAGGAACCAAAATTTCTCCAGCCTCTTTAAAAGCATTAACTCTACTATCAACATACACCTTTGCTTTTATGATAAGGTCCGTATCACATTCACGCTTATCCGCATGATGATTACCTATGAAATCCGTATGCGTTCCAGGTTTTATCCATTCACCAAGCACTACGGGCTCATGTGATCCTGTAGCAGCAACCACTATATCAGCCTGCGAACAAGCAACTTGCCTGTCCTCTATTGCTGAAAATTCAACATCAGCGAACTCCTTTTGCATCATCCCAACAACAACTTCAGCCTTAGCTAAGTTCCTACCCCACATCATGACTTTCTTAAGAGGTCTAACACTTAGATTAGCGCGAATAATATAAGGAGCTAAGTTCCCAGCACCCAAGAGGAGCATAGCCTCTGAATCTTCTCGTGAAAGGAGCCGAGTAGCCAAACCTGATATCCCTGCCGTTCGCCAGAACGTGACTGTTGTCCCATCAACTAAAGCTACAGGCTCCCCATGCTCTCTATTGAAAAGAAGAATCTTAGAATAAAGGGACTTGTAAGGCTCTTCTGCCTCAGGAAAATAAGTAAATGCTTTCACTCCAATGAATTGATCACTCCATGAAGGAAGCACCGCAAATGCATCATTATTCGTATTTTCATCAAGAAGGAAAACCTGCCGAGGTGGCATTAAATATTTACCTCCATAAGCTTCCTGCAAAGAATCTACTAATTCAGGATAACTGAGAGCGGAATGAACTTCTTCGGCACTGATTACTTTCATGAAATTATTTTTTTAACAGCCTTAATGCTCCAACATTTCAAAAAACTCCAGTAAAATAAATTATTAATTAATAGTGCCTATGAAAAATATTATCCTCATTATCGCCCCTTGTCTGATAGTCTTCAATATTTGTCAGGCTGAAGAAAAGCCATTTCACCTGTTCATTTTATCAGGTCAATCAAATATGCAAGGCATGAAACCTGAAGCGGGGTTTGTCCCCGAAGCTGAAAAACTATTTAGCGGAAATGAAGTTGGTTATATTAAAATTGCGAAAGGCGGCCGACCAATACGACTTTGGGTAGAAGAATGGAATTCAATCGCAGAAAAACACAAACTAAGCCCAAGAATTGAATCAACTATTTTCTATCAACCCATTCTAGATCAATATGCAAAGGTAATTGCAAAACATCCAAAAATTACCTCAGTCACATTCTGCTGGATGCAGGGAGAAAGAGACGCGAAGGAGAACCTGAGCGCCGCCTATAGCGAAGCAATGAAACAGCTCATCAGCAATCTTCGTAGGGATTTAAAACAACCAAATATGTATTTTGTTATCGGTCGCTTATCAGATCACCTGAAAGAATCTCATAAGTCTTGGACAGCCGTAAGAAAATCTCAGGTCACTGTCTCCGAAGATGATCCACTGGGTGCCTGGGTTGACTGTGATGACCTGAATAACAAAACAGGGGAAAATGGTAAAAACCATGATGATTTACATTACACAAAAGAAGGTTATTCACTTTTAGGAAAGCGTTATGCGAGGCAAGCAAAACTTTTAATCGACGGGAAAAAACCATCTCTTAATGGTCGCCCCGAATAATGGATGCTACCAAAATTTTGATCTTTGACGCTCACCTTGATCTCAGCCTCAATGCCATTGAGTGGAATAGAGATCTTCGAAAAAAGACTGAAGCAGTAAGAGCCGCAGAATTCGGCAAGACTGATCTTCAGGGTCGAGGAAATGGCACGGTCAGCTTTCCAGAGATGCGCAAAGGAGGAATTGGTATTTGTGTGGCCACTCAACTAGCTGGTTGCATGAAACCCGCGGCTCCGGTCGGTTCATGGGAATCACCTCATCAGGCATGGGCCATGACTCAGGCCCAATTGGCCTGGTACAAGGCCATGGAAAATGAAGGGGAATTGCGTCAGATCCTAACCTCAAAATCCTTGAAAAAGCATTTAAAAGAATGGGAACTAGATTCTTTAAATACACCTATAGGTTATATTCTCAGTCTAGAAGGGGCCGATTCTTTAATTGATATCTCATATCTTGAAAGGGCTTATAATTATGGGTTGAGAGCTGTAGGTCTCTCTCATTTTGGAGCAGGCCGTTATGCATTAGGACACGATTGTAGTGGGCCCTTGTCAGAACCAGGTAAAGAACTGCTTAAAGAATTAAGCAAATTCAAAATAATTCTTGATATCACTCACTTATCAGAACCCTCTTTTTGGCAAGTAATTGATACTTTCGATGGTCCTATATGGGCCAGTCATCATAATTGCCGCGCGTTAGTTAATGATCCAAGGCAACTCTCCGACGAGCAAATTCAGGCACTCATTCAAAGAGAAGCCGTTATCGGAAGCGCGTTCGATGCATGGATGCTAACTCCGGACTGGGTGAGAGGAAAATCAACACCCGAAAATACAAACGTAAGAATCTCCAATGTGGTAGACCATATTGACCACGTTTGTCAGATCGCTGGCAATTCAAAACATTCAGGAATAGGAACTGATCTTGACGGTGGTTTTGGGACAGAGCAATCTCCCGCTGACCTCAACAGCATCGCGGATGTTGCATTAGTTGCTACTATACTTCTCGATCGTGGTTATTCAGAATTAGATGTGAAATCTATTATGCACGGGAACTTTGTCCGATTCGCAATAGAATCATTACCGTCCCGATGACTCAATCAAAGCACTTCAAGCAGGCAAAACGCGAACTATTTATTTTCTTAACCGGATGGTTATTTTTCGCGGCCTGGGTCCTCATCTACTCTTACTACAATGCTTATAAAGATCAGAATGAGGAGCCCTCAATCACACTTGGAATGCCATCATGGGTGTTCTGGGGAATAGCTATTCCCTGGATTTGCGCAACAGCCTTCACTGTTTATATAAGTCTCTTTGTAATAAGGGATCAGGAATTTAGCAATGAGGAGGAACAGAAAAAATGAATCCTGCTTTGGTAAGTTTTGGACTATATGTCTTAGCAGTCTTTGCCCTCGCATGGATCGCAGGAAAAAGTAGCTCAAAGAGCAAATCATTCGTTAATGAATATTTTCTGGGGGGACGGTCTCTCGGGCTTTGGGCGTTTGCTCTGACATTTGCAACAACTAACGCTTCGGGAGGAAGTTTTATAGGTTTCCCCGCAAAAATTTATACTCATGGTTGGGTACTAGCGCTATGGATCGCTGGATACATGACAGTCCCATTCATAGCCATAGGGGTCTTAGGAAAGAGACTCAATTATGTTGCTAGAAAAGTAAACGCGATAACTCTTCCGGAAGTATTAGGAAAACGCTTTAAGAGTGAGTCTGTCACACTCGTCGCAACAAGCATAATTGTCCTATTCATGTTTTTTTATCTCATGGCACAGTTCAAGGCAGGAGGAATGATCCTAAGCACCTTACTTTCTGAAGAGCCACTATTCATTAATGGCACAGAATTCATCTCTCAATTCACTCCTGACGGAATGGATCCCGAATACTTGCTGACTCTAATAATTTTTTCTTTAGCCGTCATTGGGTATGTTGTTTATGGAGGATTTAAGGCCGTAGTATGGACCGATATAATGCAAGGCATTATTATGTTTCTAGGCGTTGCCATTATGCTGATTCTTGTTTTATCGCAAGTAGGAGGATTAGAGCGCGCCACGCGTGAACTTCATAAAATGGTTCCTCCGAAAACCTGTGAAGCAATCTTTGAAAGGACTCCAGAAAGTCCGGTAGGTAAGATACTTATCAAAAAAGGAACCTGGTATAAGACCAACAATGATACGGTTTTTATAGTCCCCTCCGAATCAACAATCATTAAAGAAGGAACCAATGAGTCTTCTAATGTGAACGCATATCTTTATGAAAATTCCAAACCTAAAAACCTCTCAGAAATATCCTCAGCTCAGATAAAGTCTCAGAAAGGTTACGCTTATGGAGAAAATAAAAAAGGAGTTTATCTAACAGCTCCTGGCCCAGATTTAAAAAAAGGAACCGGATTTCTCGCCATCGTAACTGCTCTTAGCTTCTTTATTTTTTGGCCGTTCGGAGGCACGGGACAACCAGCAAATATGGTTAGACTCATGGCCTTTAAAAACACACAGACTCTGCGCCGTTCAATCATCACAGTCGCTTTCTTTTATTCCTTCATCTACTTCTGCCTAGTAGTCATTTTTTGCTGTGGAAAAGTATTAATGCCGGGCATGGAAGCCAATGCTGACAGAGTCATGCCCGAACTAGCGGCATTGTTATCGAAAAACGCGGGGATGCCTTGGTTGGCCGGATTGCTCGTTGCCGCGCCTTTCGCTGCTATCATGTCTAGTGTTGACAGTTTCATTCTTATACTCTCTTCGTCATTGGTCAGAGACGTTTACCAGCGAATAAATCCAAACGCTTCAGAAAGAAAACTCAAATCACTTAGCTACATGATTACACTTGGCGTGGGAATCTTAGCCGTTTTCGCAATGATGAATCCTCCCCAATATCTACAGGATCTCATTATTTTTGCTAGTGGCGGTCTTGCAGGATGTCTACTAATGCCAATGGCTCTTTGCCTCTATTGGCCAAGAATGACTCCTAAAGGCGCGATCGCAGGCATGCTCGGAGCATTAATTATTCATCTCGGACTAACGATCATCGGTTTTAAAATGACAGGAAATTTTGAACCTTATGATTTGCTTGATCTCAACCCTTTCATTTGGGATGTAATTGGATCAGCTATTTTGATCGTGTCCGTATCACTCCTTGGTAAAAATTCGCATCAAGGACACACCGACCCATTCTTTGTAGATTAGATGAATTGGCCAAAAATTGACAGACTCGAATCGATCCCATCTCCTGCTCTATTAGTGGATCCGGGAAAAATATCTGCAAACATCGATCAAATGATTCGGATAGCTGGAGATAATTTTAAAGAGAGATTGCGCCCTCATCTTAAAACCCACAAGATGAGAAAAATCACTCAATTACAAATTGATAAAGGTATAAATCAATTCAAAGCAGCCACTATCGCTGAGGCAACCATGGCTGCACAGTTAGGGGCAAAGGATATACTTTTAGCCTACCAACCAGTAGGACCTAACCTTAATAAGTTTGGAGAACTTATAGATAATTTTCCAGAAAGCTCATTTGCCGCCATTGTAGATAATCTTGAATCAGCAAAAACAATAACCTCAAAAATAGGAAACAGCTCTAATCCTGTTCGATTATTTATTGATATTAATTGCGGCATGAATCGAACCGGCATTTCCTTTAACGGATCCCTAGGACCTCTGAGGGAATGGATAGAGAAAGAGCCAAGAGTCACTCTTTCCGGACTACATATTTATGACGGTCACTTGCACCAACCGGAACTAAAAAAACGCAGAGATGGAGTTATTAAAATCAATGACTCCATTAAAGATTATATTGGCATAAACTCAGTTCCTGAAATCATTGTCGGAGGATCTCCCACTTTTGGATTGTGGGCAGAGCAAAGTGACTGGAACTTGAGCCCTGGCACGGTATTACTCTGGGACGCAGGCTACGCAAGAGCATTTCCTGATCTTAATTTCAGTATTGCATCCTGCCTCCTTACCCGAGTCATTAGCAAACCAGAGAAGAATCTCATCTGTGTTGACTTAGGTCATAAATCAGTTGCCGCCGAGAACCCTCTACATGATCGTGTCTTTTTCCCCGATCTCAGTGACTATGAAATAATCGGACAAAGTGAAGAACATTTAGTCATTAAAACACATCATTCAGAAAAGTATGACCCAGGCCATTTGTTACTGGGCTTTCCAAAGCATATATGCCCTACAGTTGCCCTACACAGTCACGCCAGTGTAATAAATGACAATGTCGCCTCAACTGAGACATGGGAAGTAAATGCCAGAAATCGGATCTAAAAGATCAGGATTTACTATTCAATTAATTCAATAATCAATTCAATTTCAACTGCAATGTTGCCAGGAAGTGCATTAGTTGCAATAGCACTACGGGCACCGATACCACGATCCTCACCAAAAACATCCGCCATTAACTCGCTGAATCCGTTAATAACTTGAGGCTGCTGACAAAAATCATTAGCTGAATTAACCAAAGCCAAAGTTTTAACTAATCGACCCACTTTGTTAAGATCGCCTAGCTGATTCTTCATTGTTCTCAGAAGTGCAAGCCCCACCTGCCTGGCCGCTTGTTGACCTTCAGCTAAATTAAGATCCTCACCGACACGGCCTGTAATATATTTATCATCACCTAGATACGGGCCGTGCCCTGACAGGTAACCAATGTTACCGGTGATCACTAAGGGTTTATAAATTCCACCAAGCGGAACTGACGGTGGAAGCGTTAACCCTAACTCTTGAATTCTTGATTCTGCACTCATAAAAATTCTTTTAAGTTATAGCTTTACGAGCCTCTCGTTTTCTTTCCACGGCAGAAAGGGCACGCTTCCTCAGTCTAATGTTCTTCGGCGTAGCTTCAACTAATTCATCCGTAGTAATATACTCAATTGCTCTTTCCAGTGAAAATTTAAGCGGAGCAGAGAGTTGTATCCCCTTACCATCTCCGGTCGATCTATGATTGGTGAGATGCTTTTCTTTTGTTGGATTCACAGGAAGATCATCGGATCTTGGATTTTCGCCAACGATCTGACCCTCATAAATATTCTCTCCCGCTTTTATAAATAATTTCCCTCTAGATTCGAGCGCATCAAGAGAATAAGCCATCGCCACACCTGTCTCCATAGAAACTAATGTGCCAGATGATCTGCCCGCAATTTCACCAACTTTAGGCGCATATTCTTTGAAAAGATGAGACATTATTCCATGACCACTAGTCATATTTAAAAGCTCAAATTCAAATCCTATCAATCCTCTGGTAGGTATCATGGATTCTATCATCGATCCTGAACCTGAAGCAGTCATATTAACAATTTCCGCTCTCCTAGCAGCTAGACTCTTCATGACCCCACTCACATATTGTTCGGGAACTTCAACATATAGGGTCTCAAATGGTTCAACTATGACATCGTTCTGGTCACGTTTCGTTATAACCATTGGCCTAGAAACTAGAACCTCGTAACCTTCCCTTCTCATTTCCTCAACGAGGACTGCTATCTGCATCGCTCCTCGTGCTGAAACATTAAACACACCTGCCCTATCACTGTCAGTTACTTCTATGGAAATATTTGTTTTAGTTTCTCTAATCAGTCTATCTCTGACTTGCCGAGAAGTTACATACTTGCCTTCTTTGCCAGCAAAAGGTGAATCATTGACAGAAAACTGCATCTGCACCGTTGGTGGATCAATTTCAACAAAAGGAATAGATTCTGAATTCTCATCCGCGCTTAGAGTTTCTCCAATATCAACGTCTTCGAATCCTGAAAGACCAATAATATTTCCTGCTTCTCCTACCGTAGAATCCTGGGACCCTGTTACACCACTATATTCAAATACTTTAGTTATCTTCACAGAAATACGTTTGCCATCACTGCTAATTCTCCAAATCTTATCTCCTTTGGCAATTCTACCAGAAAGGACCTTACCAATCGCAACGCGCCCAACATAATCATCCCAATCGATATTACTGGCTAACATCCTGAATGGACTATCAATATCAATTTGAGGACCATCAATGCGATCTACTATAGTTTCTAATAATGGTCGAACACCGTCTTTCTCATCGTTAAGGTCAGCGACAAAGTATCCCTCTTTTGCGCTTCCATATAAAAATGGCGCTTCGAACTGACTCTCGTTTGCCTCCAACTCAAGAAAAAGCTCCAATGTATTGTCATGGACAACAGAGGGATTTGCATGGTCCCTATCCACTTTATTAATAACAACAATCGGAGCCAAACCCTGAGCCAATGCCTTTCTTAAAACGAACCGGGTCTGCGCTTGTGGTCCCTCCGCTGCATCAACAAGTAAAAGGACACCGTCCACCATCTTCATGACCCTTTCCACTTCACCTCCAAAATCAGCATGCCCGGGAGTATCAACAATATTGATTGTGTAGCCTTCCCAATGAATAGCCGTATTTTTAGCCTTAATCGTAATACCCCTCTCGCGTTCCTGATCCATAGAATCCATTGCCCTTTCCTTCACTTCCTGATTGTCTCGGTATACACCACCTGCATGTAACAATAGGTCAACTAAAGTAGTTTTACCATGATCGACGTGAGCTATGATAGCAATGTTACGAATATTCTGAGCTCTCATTTAATAAGGAAAAACGGTTAGCAGCGAGCGCCACTTAGCCTGAAACAAGCGAACCGTCAATTGATAGTATTCCAATTGAGCAAAAGAATTATCAATTAAAAGTCAAAGTAGTATTGAATTTTACTAGCACATTCATTTGCCTAAAGCATCTTTTCATTAAAAAAATTCCATTAAATGCAAAAGAAAATTATCATCTCACTACTGGCAGCGTGCGCTCCCCTATTATCAGCAGAGGCTAAGAGACCAAATATTCTGTTTATTTTTTCTGACGATCATGCTGAGGCAGCAATTTCGGCTTACGGTAGCCACTTAGCAAAAAGCGCGCCGACCCCTAACCTCGATCGCATAGCTAAGGAAGGAGCAATATTTAAAAATAGTTTCTGCGCTAATGCGATTTGCGGCCCTTCACGTGCCTGCATTCTAACCGGACTCCATTCTCATGCTAACGGATTCCTTGATAACAATCATTCCCGCTTTGATGGAACTCAAACAACATTCCCGCAATTAATTCAGAAAAAAGGATACCAGACAGCGATGATCGGAAAGTGGCACTTAGTAAGTAATCCTACAGGATTTAATTATTGGGAAATCCTACCTGGTCAAGGCTCTTATTATAATCCTGATTTTATACAGATGGATAATTCCCGTAAGCGCTATCAGGGATACTGTACCGATATCATCACCGACTTAGCATTAAAATGGCTTAAAGATGAACGGGAAAAAGACAAACCATTTGTCTTAATGTGCCAACACAAGGCACCTCACCGGAACTGGGCACCGGCTCCACGTCATCTAAATTTATTTGATGATATCCAAATGCCCGAACCTGATACTCTCTTTGATCGTTACGAAGGGAACCGATCTAAGACTCTGAAAGAGCACGAAATGGGAATCAAAGATCATATGTATTGGGGGCACGATATGAAATTTCACGGCAAAGAATCAATGTTTCCAGAACATTTCCTAAGCGGAATTATTAATCGTCAATACGAGCGCATGAACGATTCACAAAAAAAACAATGGGACGCAGCCTATGAACCCAAAAATAAGAAACTCATTAATGATATAAAGAGCGGCAAACTCAAAGGTAAGGAAATTACTCAATGGAAATATCAGCGGTACATTAAGGACTACCTACGATGCATAAAGGCCGTTGACGAAAACGTTGGTCGTTTACTAAAGTATCTTGATGATAGCGGATTAGCAGAAGATACCATCGTCATTTATTCTTCAGACCAAGGGTTCTATCTCGGAGAACACGGATGGTATGATAAGCGGTGGATGTTTGAGGAATCGCTTGCAATGCCATTCCTTATCCGCTGGCCAGGAGTAATACCTGCAGGAGTAGAGTCTAAAACCCTGATTCAAAATATTGATTACGCCCCAACTTTTCTTGAATTGGCCGGAGCCAAAGTTCCTATAAAAATGCACGGAAGAAGCCTTGTTCCAGCCTTCAAAGATACTTCCAAGTCTCCTCCAAGATGGAGAGAAAGCATTTATTACTCCTATTATGGCGAACGAACACACCATGTAGCAAAACATGACGGGATTAGAACTCAGCAGCACAAGCTTATTCACTTTCCTACTACTGGAGAGTGGAACCTTTATGATCTCAAGAAAGATCCTAATGAAATGCAATCAGTTCACCAAGAATCTGATTACGCTTCAATCCTTCAATCACTCAAAAAACTTTACACCAAAGAAAAAAAGAAATTCGGCGTAAATAACGCTACCGTCCCTCGCCCAAAATTGGATCAACAATGGTGGAAAAATCGTCACAGAGAAAAGGTGAACCTCGCCAACAAAGGCGATTATGATCTATTATTTATTGGCGACTCGATTACTCATGGATGGGAGAATAAGGGGAAAGCCGTTTTTGAGAAATTCTACTCTCACAGAAAAACACTTAACCTTGGCTTTTCAGGGGACAGGACTGAGCACGTTCTATGGAGACTATTAAATGGTGAATTGTCAGAAAAATTACAACCTAAATTAGCGACAATCATGATAGGCACAAATAATACGGGACAAGTCCATCAAGAATCTGATGAGACGGCATCTGGCATTAAGGCAATTGTTGACCTACTTCAAGATCGGCGCCCAGAGATGAAAATTCTACTACTTGGAGTCTTTCCAAGATCAATTAATCCAAATGACTCTCAACGAATCAGGAACCAAGAAGTTAATAAAAAAATTAAAGGGCTCGCCGATTCAAAAAATATCCACTTCCTAGACATTTCGGATAAGTTTTTAAACAAAGACGGAAAATTGCCTAAATCCATAATGCCCGATGCATTGCATCCAAATTCTAAAGGATACGAGATATGGGCAAACAGTATCGAAGATAAAATCTGCGAAATCGGAGGTTGGAGTAAGGTAAAAGATTAACTTGAAATCTAACTAGTTTATCAACCATTAATCCTCTGGGGTTAATCCAATGATTATTTCCCATTTAGCTGCAAATTCCCCAGCCTTAGATTCCTTGATTGGCGAAAAGTTAACCGACGTTAATTTCTGACCAGTTTTTCCGAGGCGCTTATATATAAAATCTTTATCATTACGTTTATCGCCCTGGATATAACACTGAGAGGTAAGCATCCTCTTGCCTTTTATACTAACAGCCACATGAATGTGGGGTGCGCGCCCTGGATACGTGACAGGTTTCACAGTGCGGAAATAATAACGGCCCTTTGAGTCGGTCAGAAATCTGCCGTATCCTTGGAAATTCTCATCTCTCCCCTCACGGTCATCTTTTGTGTGTAGATATACACCCTTGGCACCGACTTGCCAGATCTCCACTAACGCATTACGAACCAGATCCCCTTTTATATTTTTAACTACACCAGTCAAATGAGTCACTTCACCAACTGCGGGAGTCAATGAATCACCTATGACAAGTAAATCATTATCTGTATCGAGTGGCATCACGTCTGGATAGAAAGGTCCTTCAGTTTGCCTCGGAGTAGGCTCCGTTAATGCTTCAGCAAATAATCCCGGAGTCAAAAACGCGCTCGCACCAAGCCCCAGCCCGTAAAGCATTTTTCTTCTGTCCCAATAACCTATTTGTAGCAGATGATTATCTTTCATTATTTCTAAACTATATCCCAGTATCATTAACTAGAAAATAAAATATTCTTAATCTTGATTGCCTATTATCTAACCCCTATTAGGAATCAGTAAGAGAATTTGGAAATTCTTTGTCGTTGCAATGATAAAAGAAAATAGAGATACTTATGCAACTAACATAAATTAAAATGAATAAATTTAGTTATATTACTCTTAGTTTTTTGACCATATTTTTAATCTCATGTCAGACAACAAAAAGACCTTATCCTTCAGCCTACTATCAGTGCGAGAAATGCGGAGAAACTTTTGAAATATCGAAATCAATAGATGAAAAAGATCTTGCTTGCCCGGACAAATCTTGCGAAGGCAAAGTCCAAAAAGTTGCTAGTTACAAAAGGTACGGGTCAGGCCTTAATACCAGATACGGTTACAGCGATCCATGGGAAGTTGGCTACTCAGGACCATATGTCGGTAGTCGCGGTTTTTTAGGTGTAGGTTTTCATGGAGGAGGCCACCACCATCATTATTATCATGATGACAGACATTCAAAATCAGGACCTAAAAAATCAAATCGGCCACCAGCAAGAAGAATAGTCAATTCAGATAACTCCAAGAGTAATTCAGCACCAATGAAAAGGATCCACTCAGGATCCAGCTCAAGTGAAACTCCAAGTAGCAGTTCCAGAAATTTCTCAAGGAGCATACCCAGCAAAAGCTCAAGTGGAGGATCAGGTAACAGTTCTAGGAGCCCCTCCAGAAGCATTCCTAGTAAAAGCTCAAGTAGCAGCTCTAAAGGAAGTTCAGGTCGCCGTATTAATTAATCTTGTAAATTAACTCTCGACGATTTTCTCTATTCTATTATTAGAGTCAACGAAGGCTGTCTTCGCCTTTAGGGGATGGTCTGTAATCTCAAAACCAATTATAATTATTACTTCTCCTTCATTAATGAGTCGTGCAGCGGCTCCATTCACACATATGATCCCTGAACTTCGTTCGCCTCTCAATGTATAGGTTTCAAGCCGAACGCCAGTATCCACACTCGCAACCAATACTTTTTCTCCTACCCACAATCCAACCGCATCCAACAGATCTTCATCAATAGTAATACTGCCAATGTAATCTACATTAGCCTCTGTAACCTTGGCTCTATGAATCTTTGATCTGAGGACTTGTCTCATGTTTTCTGACAATGCTTGCCGAAATTAACAGGGCCACGGAAGAAATCAAGGGATCCAAACACTTTAAGAAATTATTAATTACTCATCTAAGAAATATTAATTTCAAATTCTTGGATTCTACCCCAAGAACCAAAAATATCGTCTTTCTTCTTCCCCTGACCTTTACCTCCACCAATATAAAACCTGGTTCCATCCTCGCCGAAAACAATATCACTGCATCGGATACCTGAATTTTGAGAGCATAAAATATTACCTGTATCAGTATCAAAGAGAGCAATATTCCAGTTACCTTTAAACATCCTTCCAGCCATAACAAAGAAATCACCACTTGGATGAAATGATAGACTTTCCATTAGTCCTTGGCCGATTTCGCCATCAATAGCACTGCGTTTCCTCTTGGGTGATTTCTCCTCATCCCTCCATAAAAACTCTTCCCAGAGTTGTTTCCCGTTGCCAGCTGCAGGATCACGAGTACTTCCCATACCTGCCAAGTAAATCGAACTGTCATCTGGTGAAAATTCAATAGAGAAAACACCTCCAGTATAGTAATGACCTTTAATTATTCCCCAACCAGTAAAACTTGGCGTGTTCCAGCTAGTGTACATTTCTCCTAAACTTAAATCCCAGACTCGCACCTCTCCCATCAAATTACCCGCTGCTAAATATCGACTGTCATTACTAAATGCCAAAGATTGGACAGGAGGAACATGAGAGAATTTATGGATAAGTTCCCCTGAAAGTGTATCAAACACTTTTATGGAAGGTTCCGTTTCGGAAAACGGTTCATATTTATATCCTCCTGCAAGGTACTGGCCAGTAACAGAACCAATCATTTTTGAATCTGGGGATACTCTGCTTTGCCACGACCAAAATTTGTGAGCCTTTATCTTTCTTTGCTCTTTTCGAGAGTCAATGGCAGTCCACTTAATAATTCCGTCATAGTCGGCCGAAACGATTACATTATTAGACACATTGACTCCCGATACGAAATTATCGTGACTGACTATCTTATCCTTCTTGTCTTTCTTATCTAACAAATAGACTCCCCCATCCACACATGCGGCATAGAGTTGACTATCTGGTCCACGCGTAATTGAAAGACAATGCGATGGAAGTTTAATTTCTTTCTTTTTCTTTATTTCAACCTTCATGACAAAACCTCCTTTATCGGTTGAATTTTCTCCTCGACCCGATGAAAGGTTGGAAAATTAGGTAAATTATATTCAGCGTGCGGATCAATTCCCAGAGCACTAAATATGGTTGCAAATAAGTTACGCTCATCATAGGGAGAATCCGTAACCTCAATTCCCATCTCATCAGTTGCGCCAACCACTGTTCCACCTTTGACTCCTGCCCCAGCCATCGCAAAACTCCAAGCATTAGGATAATGATCCCGGCCCCGTGCCTGATTAATCCATGGAGTCCTACCAAACTCACCCATAGCAACAACTAATGTGTCTTCGAGTAATCCTCGATCCTCAAGGTCATTAACTAATTGAAAAATGATGTTATCGAGGTCAGGGACAATCATCTGATATATCTCATGATTGAAGACATGTGTGTCCCACGGCATTCCATTTGCAACCATCACAAAAGGAGCACCTTCCTCTACTAGGGACCTGGCAAGTAATGTGTGCTGCCCAAATGTCCCAGGACCGTACCTTTCCTTATCCTTCGCTGGCAACCTATCAAGATCAAACAAATCAGAACAACTCATTAGACCGCGGACCCGCTCAAAAGTTGCATTGTAAGACTCGACCGCTGAACTTTTTGTTTCATTTTCAAATTTCTTTGAAAAGAATCTACGTAGTTCGGCGCGTGCTTCATGGTCCCCATCAGTAATAGAGTCCAATTTCTCTGTGTCAGGAATTTTATATTTTCCTCCAACCCTCACTGGCGCATATTCAGCCCCTAACCAACCTGCCCAATTTCCAGCCTTAAAGCCTTTGAACTCATTTCCTTCGGGGCACGGATCAAGTAATATAAAGTTTGGAATTTTACTTCCTAATTGGCCTAATTGTTGAGCCAGCACAGAACCCATCGTGGGTCGAACAAATGGAGGCCTTACTTTGTTTCCCCTCTGCAATAAATTAATGGCTTGAGTGTGCTCCTTCTGGGCTGTTTTCATTGACCGTACAATCGCTAGCTTGTCCGCTATCGAAGAACAGGATGGCATTAATTCAGAAAAGTGCACTCCAGGGACTTTCGTAGGCATACTTTTGAAAGGGCCACTAGTGGGCTTCCCGGGTTTTGGATCCCAAGTCTCAAACTGGCTCGGGCCTCCGCAAAGCCATAAGAGTATGCAATGCTTCTGTTTGCGTTTAGCTATCTCTGCAAATGCAGGAACCGAGAACAGGCCAGACCAACTGAAAGTGGACAGTGCTCCTGCAGTCATTCCCTCGAGGAATTTTCTTCTGTGAATAAAGTGATCAGGTGAACCGCAGTCCTTTATGTTATTATCCGCCATTAAATTAACGATTCATTCTGAATTCTGAACCTGAAACCAAAGTCCAACAAAATTGCTTCAATGATTCTGAACCTCGGTCCAGGAATCTGGTTCCTGCTTCAATTTCCTCAGGATCCGGTTCCCTTCCAAGGATTAATTTAAAGGATTCTTTTACTTTATTGATGTTGGAACCCTGCCTCTCAATAATTGATAAGGTGAAATTATCTTCAGAAATAAATAGTTTCTCTATAGCTTCATTATTACTTAGATAGAGAGCCTGTTGCACAGTCGGCGAATAAACTTCAGGAAAGAGATCAGGGAACTTGACTGCAAATTCTCTACGTAATTTTTCTGAATCTACATGTATAAATTTTCCATTTTCATCCGGATAGTGCCCCATTGCTATTAGTATTGATTTGGAAAATGCCTCAGCTGAAATAGGCTTGATTATATGATAACTAAAAGTTTGAGGAAGTGGTTTAACTTTTGCCGGAACATAAGATGACAACTGATAAGCACGACTCATTAAAATCGCTCGAATGAGTCGACGAATATCGTAACCAGAATTTGCAAAGTCACGTCCCATCCATCGTAATAAATCAGGGTGACTTGGAGGATGCGCTGAATCCATTAAATCGACTGGATGTACAATTCCTCTACCTAGGAAAAGGGCCCAAATCCGGTTAATAAATGACTCGGCGAATGAGGGATTATTATCACTGAAAGCCAGTTCAATAAGTTTCTGCCTTCTAGAAAATTTTGGAACCGGAGCCCCGTCAACTTTAATTAAGTTGTATCCTTTCTTCTCTTTATTTTTTTTATCAAACCATGCCTTAGAAGGAACAGACACATAAAGATCTGAATGATCTTTTTCTGATGCATCTAATACCTCCTTGACCGGTTCACTTCCAAAAAGAATCAACTCACTTGGATAGCTCTTCCCACTAAGGTCAGCATACTTGGAATAACCTCCAGTAGCACGTTCAGCAACACGTATGCCTTTATTTGTCTGGACATTAATTGACCTACTAAAAAAAGATACCATCCCCCAATAATGTCGCTGTTCGATTTCAGGAGAGACTGGATGATCATGGCACTGAGCGCACTGGATTTGTTTCCCCAATAAAGCGGACATTGTTATTTTAGCCATCTCCGGATGATCATTCTTTTGCTCAAAGAGGAACCAAGAAGCACCCGATTCGACTCCTTCATTAGGTCGCGATAAAACCAAATCCTTAGCAACAAGGTCCCATGGACGATTTGTTCGGAAAACCCATTCCAGATAATTCAACCAACCATTTTTCTCACGCTCGTCCCTGCTCTTCTTTCTTTCTGATTCACGACCAAGCAGAATTGCATTGAATATTTCAGACATATAAGAAAAATGCTCATTTTTTAGGAGAAGTTTATCTATTAGTTCGGCCCTCTTACTTGGAGATTTACCATCAAGAAAATGATCTAACTCCTTACGAGATGGAATCCTTCCGATAAGGTCCAAATAAACTCTTCTGCAAAACACATCGCCTGAAGAATTTAAAGACGGTTCTATTCCTTGTTCAGACCAGGACCGCTTCATGGCAAAATCGATGGCTTGTACTAAAGAAATATTTGCAGGTATCTCGAATTTTGATTGTGTCTCTTTTTTTGCTATTGGAACTGCATTTAACCCATCAATCCAAGAACGTAAATCCTCAATATCCTTTTTATTCAATTGATCTTTTGGAGGCATATGAGGATCACTTCCTTCCAATAAAACTCTATACAATTGACTCTCCTCAGCAGACCCATGCACAATAACAGGACCATCTTCCCCACCCTTAATCAATGATTCATAGGTACGGAGATCGAGCCCTTTTTTTTTCTTCGCTCCTCCATGACACTTCACGCAATTAGATTGGAACATAGGAGCAATATCTGTATCCCAAACCTCACCAGACAAATGGCCCTGAGTTAGAATTATTGCAGCGATATAAGAATTAATCCGGAGCACCTGTATAAAATACTAATCTTCTAATAATGATAGTTCAAATTGTGGATTCGTTTAAAATCTTAGAATAAATCCTTCTTCTCTTGTGGGTTCGATAATCATAGCCGTCCCACATAGTTAGAACACTCGAATTCGTCTCTAGTTCTCCATTCGTTTCGGCCCACTTTAAGCCATTATCAAAAGCTGTTTTATGCATTTCATGCATTACTATAGAATTTAAGCCTGCACCACGAAATTTGTTAGCAACAGCCACTAAGCATAAATCAAGCACATCATTTGATTGCATTGCCAAAAACATTTTCAACCAACCAAATGGTAGCAATTTACCTCCTGAAGATTGCAACGCCTTGGACACAGACTCCATGGCAACCCCCACAGCCACAATATTGCCTTTCTCATTTACCACGATTTTCACATACTTTGTTTCAATAAATGAAAAGAAATGATCAATCAAATAATCAATCTCCTCATCAGAAAGAGACACAAAATCATGTAATCCGGCATATGCCTCATTAATTAAATTAAAAAATTCCTTACCTCTCAATATAAGTTGTTTCTTTGATCGAGCAGACCACAACGAGAGGCCTTTTTTCTTCAACACATAGGACGAAATTTTTTCCACCCTTGGGTCGGGCCCTTCAGATATTTTGATTCGATGTTCTAGGTAATCAACTTCTTTCGCATAACCATAGCTCTCTATGTGCTTACCATAGTAAGGATAATTATAACTGGATATAGCTGTAGGTAATTCATCGAAACCATCAACAAGAACACAGTTCCTATCAAAATGGCCAGGACCTAGCGGCCCTTCAACTAGATCCAACTCTTTTTCATGCGCCCAGTTTTCAACCTCATTGAGTAAAATCTCACAGACAGATGCGTCATCAATAAAATCAATCATACCAAACCGAACTGCTTTCCTTTCTCTGATTCGGTTATCTTTTCTGTTAATGAAAGCCGCTACTCTTCCGACTATTTTATTGTGGCGCAAAACTAACCAACATCCGAAATCTGATTGGTTAAGAGAAGGATTCCTTTCAGGGATCAAACTCTTAATTTCCTCCATCATCAATGGTGGAACCCAATACTTATCCCCCTCATACAAATCATAAGGAAACCGAACAAATTTCTTCAAAAGCGCCTTTTTATTGACCTTAACAATTATTAGATCAGAGCTCACAGAAGAGAATCAAAACCTAAAGCTAAAAGAACTTCAACACTGCATAGAGCATATATACATATCAATATTGAATATTGACTATAAATAGGTAGATACTCCAGAATCCTGATATAATGCAGAAGCAAATTAAGAAGTCTAATCGACGCAATTTTCTTAAAAAGTCCGCCGCAACTGTCCCATTACCTCTGTTCATTCCTTCGTCCGCTTTCGGAGCCAATGAACGGATCAATTTCGCAGGTATCGGAATGGGAGGAAGAGGAAGAGGAGATCTGAACTCATTCCTAGGTTTTAGTGAGATCCAGACACTCGCTGTATGCGATGTAGTTCAATCCCATGCAGAACAAGCTAAGAGCGCAGTAGATCGACGATATGGCAACAATGATTGTAAGACCTATGTTGATTACCGTGAAATCATCATGCGCGATGATATTGATGCTGTCCTCATAGCCACTCCGGATCATTGGCATGCAAAGATAGCCATTGAAGCAATGACCTCGGGAAAGGATGTATTTTGTGAAAAACCCGAAACTTTAACCATACGCGAAGGGCAAATGATGCGAGACACGGCACGAAGATTCGGACGCGTTTTTTCCGGTGGCAGTCAACGGGTCTGGGGTGATTATAACTGGTTCCACCGCATGATCTACGGTGGAGTCATCGGTGAAATCAAGGAGGCATGGGTCAATGTGGGGGGGCCTTCAGGAGAATGTTACCTTCCTCCTGAGCCATTACCAAATGGGGTCGACTGGAATCGATGGCTCGGACCAGCTCCATGGCGCCCCTATCATCCTGCGCTAACAAGAGGAGGATTTAGACCTTTCCGCGACTATTCAGGAGGAGGAATGACAGACTGGGGCTGTCACGGTTTTGGAGGCGCATTGTTTGCCTGTAATCTACATGAAACGGGACCCGTCAAAATAACACCCCCTGACGGCAAGGACGTGCAACAACTCACCTATGAATTTGCAAACGGAATCAAGATATATCATGGAGGCGGATGGGGAGGACTCTTGTCTTTCCGCGGCACTGAAAATGAAATTCCATTCAGAAATAATTCGAAGAATCGACCTAACCCACCGTCCGTTCACATACCAAATTACAAAGGACAAGGAGGCTTGTCCGGTGATTTTATTCATTGCGTCCGGAGCCGGGAAAAACCATTCAGGGACATCGAGAGAGCTCATCGCACGGCAACGCATTGCCATTTAGGAAACATCGCTTACTGGCTCAAAAAAGAAATCATATGGGATCCTGAGAAAGAGGAAATTATCGGTGACCCTGAAGTATCAAGATGGATTGACAGGCCAAAGCGGGAACCTTTCACGATAGGGTAACCTGCTAAATTAAATCAGATGAAAATTTTAATCTTTACTCTTTCTTCTCTAATATTTTCCTTAGGATTAAGTGCTGACGAGCTTGATGATAAACTTTTATTAGCCGGAAAGTTCGTTGATGGGAACCCATCTGAGCCCCTAAAATTCATTGAATCCAAGGCTGTAGAATCTCTTAAAGATCCACAATTAAGAGATTCTCTCGAAGAAAAAATACTCGGTTCTCTAGGAACAGCAAATTCCAGAAGAAGTAAGGATTTTTTGTGTCGCATGTTACGAATAATGGGTACAAAAAAGTCCATTCCATTAATGAAAGAATTACTCTCGGACCAGGAAAGCGGACACATGGCAAGGTACGTATTGGCCTCAATGCAATACGAAGAATCCGGAGCCGCTCTTCACCAATCCCTCAACACGGTACAAGATAAATTAAAACAAGGAATCATCGATAGCCTGGGAGACATCCGCTATAAAAAAGCAGTTCCTGACCTAATTAAATTGCTCGATACAGCATCAGTCGCTAATAACGCAACCCGAGCCCTTGGCTTAATTGGTGGAGATAGTACAATGAATCATCTACTCCCCAGATTAAGTAAAACAACAGGAAAATCATACCGCTGCACGGTTCAGGCTCTTCTCAGGTGCGCAGAGATTTACTTGGGAAAAGGGAACAAGGACAAGGCCTTATCTATTTATGATCGTTTCACGAAATCAGGAACTGATCCTTACGTTATCTTGGCCGGCTTGCGAGGCGCAGCAAAAGTAAACGGTGAATCAGCTGTCCCTCTCCTGACCGAAGCCATTAAAAGTGGTAATAATGAATTAGCCAATGGGGCTGCTTCAATTATAGCAGAGCTAAAGGGGGAGGATATTGGATCAAAACTAAAATCCTTACTTGAATCCGCACCGGCAAACATGCAGATACTACTCATCGGATCGCTTTCAGAAAGAGAAGACAAATCCGCGATTCCTTCAATCACAAAATTAACAGAAAGTGAAAATCTCGAGGTTAGGTTATCAGCTATTCAGGCCTTGGGGAAAATCGGAAACGGCTCCTCAGTAATCCCTCTAGCAACGATAGCATCCTCGACAAGCGGTCATGAGAGAAACGTTTCAAGGAGTGCTCTGTCAAATCTTAAAGGCAATAATGTTCAAAATACATTAAAAAAACATCTCCAGGAATCTTCACCTGAAATTCAGAGTGAATTAGTGAGAGCCATAGCAACACGGGCCGAATCAACAGCAATGAATGAACTTATGATTCTTGCTAAATCTAATACTCCAGAAATTCGAAAAGAGGCCTTACGCGGCATAGGCATTCTAGCCGATCAGAGTCACCTGGATGAAATATTAATGCTTCTATTGGATCCAAAAGAAGAGTCTGATCGAGATGATATTGAATCAGCAATTGCTTATAGTTTTAGGCGAATATCTGACAAAAAAATACAAACGGACGCTCTCACAAAAGCTTTGGAAAAAGCTGATGAAATCGCCAAACCTTCAATCCTTTCGCTGTTGGGAAGGGACCCTAATGAACAATCTTTGCAATTATTTATCTCGGCCCTAAAGGAAACCGAATCAATTCAGCTAGCCGCTATCGAAGCACTGACCAAATGGCCAGACCACGGCCCGGCAAATGATCTCTTAAAAATTGCATCCGAAGAAAAAAATTCCAACAAGGACACTGCTCTTAATGGTTATATTATTTTATCCTCTAAATCTCCGAACCCAACCCTTTCTTACAGGAAAGCTTTAGAATTAAACAACTCAACAGCCACTGCCAAAAAAGTTCTAGCAGGGCTGGGACAGAGCGGAGGAATACAATCACTAGAAATCATTAAGCCTTACCTAGAGAATTCCGAAACAAGTAATGAGGCCGCTTTGGCCGCGACTCAAGTCGCGAAGAGAATGAAGGATTCACATACGGCTATAGTTCGCACTGTCTTGACAGCCATTCTCAAATCTAATGCGTCTGAATCAGCAAAGAAAGGTGCCGCTGATTTACAATCAGAACTGGATCTTTTTAAGGACTACATTCTTGACTGGCGAATCACGGGGCCATATTCAGTGAAAGGAAAAGATGCCAAATATGTTTTTGATACAACTCTGGCTCCTGAAAAAGATTTAAAATCTGTACGATGGAAAAAATTTAAGACTAAATCAAAATCCGAAAAATCTCTCTGGGCAATCGAGCTCGATTCAATTTTAGGACCTGAAGCTAATGCCGCTGCATATGCAATGACCAAAATATGGGCGCCTGAGAATCTTAAAATCAACCTTGAAATGGGAAGTGATGACCACATTAAAGCATGGCTCAATGATGAAAAAATACATGAATCTTTTTCAAATAGGAGCCTTGAACCTAGACAGTCCATCATTCCTGTTACCCTTTCAAAAGGATGGAATCTGATCATGCTCAAGGTCGTGAACACGAGCGGACCATGGGGACTTTGCTGCCGAATCCGTGGAAGAGACGGAAATCCTGTAGATGGGCTGAAAATTGAATCCAAATAAATTACCATTACCTCTCTCAATCAACAAAGTACGTCCTTTTGAATTATCGTTATTGACGAGACACAGTTAAAAAGTTCAATCTAAAGATATGGCAAACACGAATACACATAACAGACGAACCTTTATAGGATTTGGCCTTGCAGCTTCCGCCGCATGCGCAACTCGGTCTCGGGCACAGTCACCTAACCAAAAATTAAATGTCGCCATCATTGGCGCAGGTGGACGAGGAGGAGCCAATACGAATGGAGTGAAAAGTGAAACAATCTACGCTCTCTGTGATACGAATCCGGGAGTCCTAAGTTCCGCAAAAGGACGATATCCAGGTGCTAAGACCACCAATGACTGGAGAAAAATAGTCGATGACCCTGCCATCGATGCTGTAGTCATTAGTACAGCTGACCATCATCATGCACCGGCTGCAATCGCTGCAATGCGGAACGGTAAACACGTTTATTCTGAAAAGCCTCTCGCCCATACAGTCCAGGAAGCAAGATGGATGCAGGAAGAATACATCAAACGCAAAGACAAGATAGCGACCCAGATGGGTACACAAATTCATGCGACTGATAATTACAGGAGAGCCGTGGAGCTAGTTCAAGCAGGAGCTGCTGGAACAATTAAAGAAGCTCATGTCTGGTGCGGCAGAACGATCAGACCAGTGGGCGAGGAAGTTCTTCCTGAACAGCCTGTTCCCGATGGATTTAATTGGGAAACTTGGCTAGGACCTGCCCCTCAAAGAGCATATAACCAAGGCTATTGGAAAGGCGGTAATCTTAACTGGAACCGACGTTGGGACTTTGGAAATGGAGTCCTAGGCGATATGGGAAGTCACCTCATTGACCTTCCTTATTGGGCACTGGAACTTTCAAGACCTAACAAAGTAAAAGCAGAAGGACCCAAAGGTGACGAGGTAGCCGCACCTCCTTCTCAAATCGCTACATGGCATCATCCGGATGCAAATGTCGGAGGTGGAAAACGCGGAGAAATTGATCTCATATGGTATCATGGCCCTGAGGGAATGAAGACAATGGCCGAACGGCTCCAGCCAAAACTAGGCAAAGACACTAACATATCGAAGTGGCATATCGGCGTGGCCTTTGTAGGTGATGAAGGAATCGTTGTTTCAGATTATGGAAAAATCGTCCACAGCCCGGGAGAAAAATTTAAGGATTACAAGAGACCCAATCCATCAATTGCAAAGTCTTTAGGCCATCATAAGGAATGGATAAGCGCCTGTAAGGGTGAAGGAAAGAGTCTATGTAATTTTGAATATTCAGGTGCCCTTATCGAACACAACTTACTAGGCAATCTCGCTCACAGAGTCGAAGTAGGAAAAGAATTCGAGTGGGACGCTGAAAAATTCGAAATCACTAATGATAAAAAAGCTACCGAACTTCTTAGCAAGACTTACAGAAAGGGTTGGGAAGTATCCTAGTACTCTTAACCCCTCAAGCTAAATAAATAGGCTAGTAAATCAGCTATATCATTTTTGCTAAGAATCTGAGCAGTAGGAGGCATTAAGCTTCCAATCTTCTCAACCTTCTCAATAGCATCCCGCGATATACGGTGCATGCCAGCGCCTGCAAAGTCTCTGAGAAGAATCTTATCCTCTTCTCGGCTCGCCTGTTCATATCCCTGTAAGGTCTGTGATTTTTTTGTCACTACCCTCGTCAAGGAGTACCCCTCCTTGACTTGAAGAGTGGGCCACATGACCTCAGTGACAATTCTATCAAATGGCACCCCGCTGCCCAAAGCCGAAAGATCAGGACCAATTATGCCGCCAATGTTACCGACCTTGTGACAGGCAACGCATCCAAGCCCCGCGGATTTAAATAGATCAGCACCTTTCTTTGCGTCACCGGCATTGCCGGCTCTAACAAATTCACGGATATTTGAATCCGTGAATTCTATTCTTGGTGCCGGGATACCGGCTAACTGATCAAGACTCGAAGACAATTCAGGACTCACTAAACCTTTAGCTATCCATGCCTGCCTAATCAACGATCCCTTCTCCTTATTAATTGAAGATCCTGGTAATTCCTCTGCCAGTAATTCCATAGCACCATTCCTTGATGCAACCGCATCAAATAGCTTTGATATCTGCTCAAAAACCAATTCCTTCTTGAGAAGATCAACCGCTAATTTAACCCCATTAGGGACATGCATACTAATCACAGAACCGATAGCATCCAACTGACAAGGATCATTGTCATTGGCCGCAATTTGCTTGCTAATTAGAAGCACATCCTTGCCGCCAATTACACCCATAGCCTTAAATGCTTTTGCTCTAAGATTTTTATTTATCCTTGCATTAGAGGCAATGTCTGAGATTTCCTTTATCAGTTCCTCAACTTCCCAGGCTCCTATCAAATCAATTATTCCTTTTCTTATTTCTTGATCTTCAGTTTTAAGAAAATTTGCTAATCTTTGATGAATTTCAAATTCTGGTCTTTGTTGATTTTTTAACGCTATCAATACTGATGGGCTGAGTTCCTTTAAATTTAAAACAAACTTTAAATCATCTTCATCGCCCAGAATGACAAGTGAGCTAAGGAGGTTCGCCGTTGTTTTATTATTGGCATTTTCTTTCTGAACAAGATCACGAATATCCGCAATAATTGCTTTTGAATCAGACTGGCTCAATACATCCGAAAAGCCTGACTGATATTTAGCAATATCCAGATTGCCTTCTCTGAACGCCGGTATCCATATAGGCTTGAGGTGGTGAACTGCCTGAGAAAAAGCATAATTAATCCATTTGTCTTTTGGAACTTCCGCAACAGCTGCAGCCACCAAAATAGAATTTGGTTCCGGTATTTGAGCGCACGAAAGAAGAGCCTCCATCCTGACCCTCGGATGCTTGTCCTGTGCCAGACTTAATAATAAGTCCTGGTAACCCTCAAGCCTGGTACCCCACCTACCTATGACCCTAGCCGCATAAGCTCTGATCCTTGGATCATCTGAATTAATATTTTTAATTACGATTTGAGAATCCGGAGCACCCAAAAACTCAAGAAGTGATAATGCCTCCAGTAAATCAAGTCCCTCGCGAGAGGCAACCCAATTACGCAATAAATTAATTACTTTCGATTGATCTCTCCTCGAGAGTACTTGTTTAGCCTTGAGCCTTGTCCATCTTTCCGGAGAAGCTAGCTTATCAACCAAATCTTTATTTGCTAGACTAACCAATTCGGGCACTTTGAGGGCACCTTTCTTCGGTGTTATCCTCCAAATCCTACCATGTGTTTTATCCCTCACTGGATGTCTATAAAAATCATCCTGATGACAAGTTAAAGGATTGTACCAGTCAACAACATAAATGGCACCGTCAGGACCAATTTTAACATCGATGGGGCGAAAATTACGGTGACGAGAACGAAGAATAGGTTCGCGCCAATTCACTTTAAACCCTCCCCCATCAGGTGAAACCGCAAATCGGCTAACTTGATTCTTTTTATAATCACCGATAAGGAAATCACCTGCCATTTCTGCTGGTAAATTACTAGCACCCAAACAATCGATACCGCAGTAACCTCCAGGACGACCGATCCGGGGTAACCGGAGACGCCTTTTTGCCGGAATTGATGCCGGAGTCAGATAGGATACACCGCCAGCACCATCAATAACAAATGATTGACCATAATCATCAAAGGCCACGCCCCAAGGATTGCCTGGCCCCATGAAATCATCCAGCAAAGGATCCAACTTAAGTTCATCTGGTCTCAATCTATATACACCAGCCTGAAACAATGAGGATACACCATAAGGTGTTTCTACTCTCGATTCTATTCCGTCTCCCTGACAAAACCAGAGCTCACCTCCAGGAGACCAAGCGAATGAATTCATGGTTTGATGCGAATCCCCATTACCAAAACCACTCAAAACCAGCTTTCTCTTTCCTTCCCAGTCAAAGAGCAACAATTCAGTATTCTGCCCAACATATACCCCATCAGCACCAACTTCCATTCCGGTAGGGATACTAAGACCTCGTGCAAATACACTCGACTTCTCGCCGACCCCATCACCATCAAGATCTTCAATCATCATAACCTTATCATTCGGCATGACTCCAGGTTCAATTTGTGGATAAACATCCGAACAAGCCACGAACATCCTCCCCCTAGCATCCCAACGCACTGATAACGGATTTGCTATGCCTTGAGTCTCATCGGCAAAAAGATTAACTTCAAAACCATCCATGACATCAAAGGCTTCGAGTTCTTTTTTAATGTCTGCTTCACGAGAACCAGTTCTCTTGGGCGGAGAGCCTGGTACATTTTTTAATCCTTTGCGGATATTAACTTCTGCATTCTCTATGAGTTTTGGAAATGACTGCCATTCCTCCTTGAATGAGGGGAGACCCTCGGCCGCATTCGAAAAAACACGTTTACTGTCATCTCCAAAGAGGCACTTCCAGTTTGCAGGCCTCCAGTAATCATACCAGAGGCGATGCTTTTCCCTTACCGACAAAATCAGATTCATTGGAGGCTCTTCACCAAGTTCCTCGGCGAAGTTCTCTTTAACGAATGGTATCTTTTTCTTAATTGCGAGAGATTCAATACCTTCAGTGTATTTATCAAGAAATTGATCATTAGCGGCATCCCATTCAAAGGATGAAGGAGCAAGGATGACAACTCTGCAGTTCTCGGACTGCAATTCGTTAATAAGTTTTTCATAAGACTCTAAGAATTCTTTAAGAGCAGCTTCTCCATTGAGAGACTCCATTTTGCCAAACTGGGAAATGACCACATTTGCGCCTACTCTTTTGAGTTGCTCGTTAAGACTCCCGAACGCCTCCCGTCTCCATCTTTCACGGACCGTACTTTGAAAGAAAACAGTATCCCCTTCCCATGCCAAATCCCTGAACTTAATATTTAAATCCTTAAAACGATGAGTAATAGCTGCTTCTAATGTCCCATCTTTCTGAGCTCTTACTAAATCACTTCCACCAAGAAAGGCAATAACGTCCCCGTCTTTTAACTGAAGTGGTTTAGCGGAAACTAAGGAAATAGAAAAAAATAAAATCGCTAATAGCCTAATCATCATATCATTGGTTTGGTTTGACTCCTTAATTGAAACCAAACAGCGGTGATTCCGCCTCATTCTATAAAGTTAAATCCACTGGTCAATTCTTTTCCCATGCCCCTATAACAACGGCTCTAATTTACGGTACCCACGTCAACCCACTCACCTATTTTTGAAGATTTCAGAGACGCATCGGTAAAGAGCTGAGCCTTGAGACCATCAACTAGGTTAGGCGCATCCACTTCTAACTGGGACTTACCACTCATCACTTCACGAAGTGCAGGAATGACCCATTTCTCAAACCGATTACCAATATCAAATCCTCCAGGATCAACCTCCTTAACAACTTCAACTGAATCATCTGGCCGACCAATCGTAACCTTACCATGGAACCGGTCCACCGTTAAAGAAGCCTCGGTACCATGTAACTCGAGCTCAGGAACGAGACCTCTACGGAGAAAAGGGGCATGCGATAAAACAATAGATCCAACGACTCCCCCTTCAAATTCCCAGGTAATACTGGCGTAATCAACAGTATTACCTTTCCTTGAAGATATGCCGTCAGTGCCTTTGTTCCCACACTCAAGGGCTTCGGTAAGATTCACATTACCCAAATCAAGTTTTGCTGGAGTAATAGTATCAGCATGTGCAAGGACCCTGATCGCATCTTTTCCAATTATCCATCTCACTGTGTCATAGGCGTGTGATCCGACATCGGCAATTGTTCCAGATGATGAAAGGGTTGGATTATCTCTCCAAGTTAATGCCATCTCCGCTGGACGTGGATTATGCCAGCGGTATATGACGGCTTTGACTTCTCCAATGGCTCCACTTTCAACTAATTCCTTAGCCGCAATGAAACCAGGTGACCATCGGGTCCATAGAGGCACAAAATGTGCTAACGTTTCCTTGTCCAAGTATGCTTTGAGCATCTCCCTAGCCTCTTCAACATTCATGGCCAAGGGTTTTTCGCAGAATAAGTGCTTACCAGCAGCCGCAGCAGCCATCACTGCCTCATAATGAAGTGCGTCAGGAGTCCCAACTACCACATAGTTAACATCAGGATGTTCTATGACCTGTCTCCAGTCATCAGTTGCAAGATCAGCACCATCCTCAAGGGCCGCTCTTTGTAGAGGCCCTTTGCGCCGAGCGCAAACCGCAACGATCCTCACCTCATCACATTGACGCATTTCCGCACGGTAAGGCTCGCCTATGTAACCAGTGGCACCAAGAACACCTACACCAACTGGATGAGGTTCAGTACTCATAAATTTATCGTTTTACTGAAATGTCCTTGAACGCGACTACCATCTTATCACCACCGTGAAGCTGAAAACCAATGTAGCCTTTATCGAGCCTCTTCGCTTTTTCATTATCAATGACCTCGGATGCAATTTTACCGTTGATCGTGAACCATAGTCTGTTCCCTTTAGCATAAACGACCACTTTATTCCAATCACCTGCCTTAGCGTCACTAGGCTCAAAGGCATCAGCTATCTCTACGATTTCTTTCTTACCACTCTCATTTATGGTGACTTTGTGTCCCCTCTTTGCAAGATAATCACCACGATTATTTTCATGGAAGTCCCAAGCTCCCAGGACCTTGTCACCGATCCCAATGTGCCCAATGTCAGCATGGTATCCATGCAGCCTACTTGCCTTACCTTTGACCGGATGACTTCTTACTTCTACTCCGGTATTACCTTCGTCACTAATTAACTTGTAAGAAAATCTAAGTTCAAAGTCCCCGAGTTGATCGTTGAACATAAGGTAAGATTCTTGACCCTTACCACGACCAATGATCTGGCCCTTTTCTACTGACCAATTCGTTAACTGCGAAGGTGGCCGGCAATTCCATCCATCCAAAGTCTTTCCATCAAAAATTGACTCGGACTCATCTTCTGCATACGTAGAAACAAGCCCACAAATTGTAACCGTTAAGGAAAATATAAATATAAACTTCATTTTTTTATCATAATTCGTCAATTAACAACAAAGCAAGACTCGCATCCTCAGTTATTTTAGGTCAAATTTCATTTCAATGGTCAAGGAATCACTTCCACTCAATGCTCGCATCACCATCCTAGTGGTTGCTTTTCTTGGGTGGTTCTTCGGTGGCATGCAGATTGGGATGACCAATCTGATCAACGATGCAACCAAATATCTGATCATTGAATCAGGTTGGTCAGACAAATTAAATCCGGAACAGCTAAAGAACCTCATTTCTGACTGGTGGGCCTATCAGCAATGTGCATTTCTTTTCGGTGCTGCAGCGGGTGGCTATATTTTTGGAAAACTTGGCGATAGGATCGGAAGAACCCGTACCCTTGGTATTTCAATCCTCTGGTTCTCAGTACTCACAGGACTTGCTTACTTTGTTAAAGATCCTCTTCAATTACTTTGCATTCGTTTTCTTGCCTGTCTGGGCATTGGGGGTTGCTGGCCAAATGGTGTTGCTTTGGTATCCGAGGCCTGGTCCAAAATTGCACGGCCAGTCATGGCCAGTCTGATCGGAATGGCAGGAAACATCGGTATCTTTACCTTTGCGACAATGATGGCTCAAAATCCAGTCGATGCGGATTCATTCAGAAGTGTTTTTTTGATAGGTGCCTACTCAGCCCCACTAGGAATAATCATTCTCTTATTTGTTAGAGAATCTCCGACATGGATTGCTTCTAAAACCCAAGACAATGAAGAGAGAGCTGAAAAATCAATTTCCCCATCTGTATTTAAAAAGCCTTACCTCGGGGTCACCCTAATCGGCATTATCCTTGCTACTGTTCCTTTACTGGGAGGCTGGGGATGTTTTGCGTGGATTATACCTTGGGCATCTGAAATCGGTTCACCCGAATTGAAATCACAAATTTTACAAACTCGTTCCATTGCCAGTATCATTGGCAGCGGGTTGGCTGCAATTATAGCTCTAAAGATCGGGAGGAGATCATGCTATTTTGTATCTTGTCTATTTGCCTTAATTATATCCCAATACATATTTTGGTTTGCGTCACCAACAGATTCCAACTTTTTAATTTTTGTTACTCTTTGGGGATTTTTTAATGGGATTTTCTTCGGTTGGTTACCGTTCTTTCTTCCAGAACTCTTTGAAACTAAAATTCGCGCCACTGGTGCAGGAGTCAGCTTCAATTATGGACGAATCCTCACAGCAGCAACTATTTTCATTACTCCTTGGTTGAAAGCAATGTTTGATGGCAACCACGCACAAGTAGGACAGATCACTAGCCTAATTTTCATTCTAGGGATGATCGCTGTAATATTGGCACCTGATACGAGTAAACGTGATATGAACAAATAATGACACGATTAGCGTTTCAATTATCTAGTTATCAGGAGGAGTTCCTTATTGCGGCATCATGGATTGATGAAATTAAAGTAGTTAGTATTGATGAAAATCCAGATGCGATCGTCACTGACAATACCGATATCAAATCCAATGAAAAATCTGTCCTCTTATTTGGGTCATTACCCATTGAGGGAAAATCTCTCATAACCCCAGCCTTACCAAAACGGTTCTCTCCAGAAGTCATTGCCTTACGGGAAAGTCTGGATGCTGGTAACTTAGGGGAATTAGGTCTACTAAGGATGCACTTATGGAATCAAAAAAAATCAGACAGAGTTCAAGAAATGGTCCATGCCATTGATCTAGCTCTGTGGTTCTTTGGTGCTAATCCTGAATATATCCATGGAGCGGCATCAGCTGAAAAAGAAGTCAAATGCTCACTGATTCACTTAGGATTTAAATGTGGAGGGATGGCTCTTTTAGATTTCACCAACTCACTGCCTACTGGTGATAATTACGAATCATTAAGCTTAATAGGATCAAAGGGTGCAGCCTATTCGGATGATCACAGAAACCGTAATCTCTTTTTTAGTGGCGGAGCACCAGGCGCAAAATGCCCGGATATCAGAATGAATTTCATTGGGCCCATGCTAAAAGACTTTACTCAAAAAATACAGACTGGCGCGGATCTGGAAAGCAATTCAAAGAGTTACAATACAGCATTCAATATATTTTCAGAGGTCAGGCAAAAATATTATTTTAAATGAAGTGCACTGATAGAAAGAAAAAACCTTTTAAGGTAGGAGTCTTAAGCGTGGTCAAACATGACTATCTCCCGCGCGCCATAGCTGCGCATCCAAGATTTAGCTTAAGTTTCGTTAGTGATGATATTTCCAGACCAGAATGGACACACGAAAGAAATCAAAAATTCGCCGATGAATTTCAAATCCCTTATATAAAAGACATCGCCGCAGCAATAAAAGATAATCAAATTGACGCCGTTGCGGTGAGTCCTGAAGCCGAGAGACACTGTGAACTGGCTATCATTGCAGCTGAAGCTGGTTTACATATCGTAGTTGATAAGCCCCTTTCCACGAACACACATAAATGTGACAAACTGATTGATGCCGTTAATGAAAACGGAGTGAGTTGCCTGATTTGGAATCGCAACTACTTACCTGCACTGATTCAAGCAAATCAGAAAGTAAGTTCAGGAGAGATCGGAAAATTATTATCACTTCACTGTGATTTCTATTTCTCAAAAGATGCTGGCCCACCAATCGGCTCAAGAAAACCCAATGATCCGCCGATCGAATGGTTGGACAGACAACTCGAAGCCCATTCTGACGGCTCTGATGGCGGGGTAGGAACTGAGGCGATGGGTGAGCTCGAGGTGGAGGGAATTTACCCGCTAGCATACATACAAATGTTAACGGGAGGGGCCAAAGTTAATAGAGTATTTGCACGGACAAAGTCCCACTTTCATCAGGCTCACTTCGATAACAACGTCGATGACCTTGCTACGGTCACACTCGAAATTGAGGGCGGCATAACAGGTTCACTCAGCATAGGAAGGATCGGAGCCGCATCTCACCCTGACATTGGAGAAATTAAACTACATATAATAGGGACAGAAGGTTCAGTAGTTATTTCAGAAGCCAGGCCTGAAGTTTCGATTCATTATCGTGATCAACCAATGGCGGAGTTTAAGAACCAAAGAATCGCGGATCAAAATAATTACTTACTTGCAGAAAATTTCGCACGATCTATTGATGGGACGGAAAAACCCATACTTGATTGTATTGAAGCTAGGGACATTTGTGCAACTGTCAGTGCTGCGATTGAGTCCTCTAAGGAAGGTAAACCCGTTAATGTTGATAATAGAAAAAAATGACACCCGAAAATTTCCGAACTGCACTACGATCAGAAGAACGTATCTACGGCACTCTTGTAGTTTCCACTTCTCCATTCTGGCCAAAGATAATAGGAGACTGTGGACTCGACTTTGTGTTCATTGACACGGAACATATCGCCATTAGTCGGGAAACTCTTAGCTGGATGTGCAGAACCTACTCAGCCATGGGAATTCCTCCACTAGTCAGGATCACAGACCCGGACCCGGACCGAGCCACCGTTGCATTGGATGATGGAGCCGTTGCCATCGTTGCCCCTTACATTGAAACTCCCGAACAAGTACAGGCCCTCAGAGGCGCAACAAAGTTCAGGCCCCTCAAAGGAAAGAAACTCGACCAATGCTTAAAAGGAGAAAAACTTGATGAAGAACTAGATAATTATATAGCAAAGAACACTGCCAATAATGCTCTAGTTATAAACATTGAAAGTGTAGAGGCCATACGCAGAATGGACGAACTCATGGGAGTTGGTGGTGTGGATGCAGTTCTAATTGGCCCTCATGATTTATCCTGCAGCATCGGGTTACCTGAAAAGTATGATCATCCTGAATTTCTTAAAGCCACAGAAAAAATAATCACGAAAGCACGTTCACATGGGATCGGTGCGGGCCTGCACTTCTGGGGAACTAACGATGACCATGTACGTTTTCTTGACATGGGTGCAAACTTTCTAATCCACAAAGCCGATGCAATTTATTTCCGCACCGGCCTAAAGAAAGAAATTTCCGAGATCCGAGAAAAAATGGGGGACTCAATACATGAGTTGAACGAGGGAGAGATTGCAATCTAAAATCAGAATATCTACTAAATGGGCATCTATTGGCAAATAGTAAAATTGGGAACTTTCTTTCTGGTAGCATTAATGAATGCATCAGGAAAGGAGCCTGCATACATAAAAGATATTGATCTAACCTCCAGATTACTTGCCGGAATTTCAGTTCCAGAAGAAAAAGATATCACCTTGACCGAAAACTGGAAAAAACATGAACAATTAATGACAAAAGCTTGGAGCCGTTATAAAAAATCTAACCTATGGCCAATAAAATCTTGGTCTGAAAAAAAATTAAGCAATTCAAATCGATCTGAATTTATAAGGTATCCTTTCAGCGGCCCCGACATCCTTCATGCTTTGTATACATTTCCTAAAGCAAAGAATTTTATACTTTGTGGACTTGAGCCCGTAGGTAATTTCCCTAAATCTGATATTCTTAGAGGAGAAAATTCCACTCAATCACTTGAAGAAATTCGCAAGATTCTGGAAGAAAGTTTACGTTTCAGTTTCTTTAAAACAAAGGATATGAGGACCGAGCTATCAAAGTCCTTTTACAATGGCACTCTTCCGATCATGTGCCTTTTCTTATCAGGTTCTGGATTCACCATAAAAGACATTAATTACATTAAACTGAACAAGGATGGTACCATTAGTGAATTGCAAGACCCTCACTCAAGTAATAATGCAGTGCGGATCAAAGCTATACATGAAAATGGAAGAGAGGTTCTAGTAAATTATTTTAGAACTAACATTTCCGATGGCTTTATTTTGAAGTCGGGATTTTTAAAATACTTAGAATCAATCCCAAAAGGAAGGAGCTATGTTAAAGCCGCATCCTATCTGATGCACAAGAGTTATTTTTCACAAATAAGAAATCATTTATTATCCAACTCAACGGCCATCATTCAGGACGACTCTGGTATCCCAATGAGGCATTTCAACCAAACCTCTTGGCAAATGAAATACTTTGGAACTTATACGAAACCCATTGAACTCTTCCAAGATCACTACCAACCAGATCTAAGAGATGTCTACAAACAAGAATCACAACGGTTACCTTTTGGAACTGGATATCGTTGGAGAAAAGGGCAATCAAATCTAATAGTTGCAGAATATTTAAAAATAGGGAAAGCGCCAAGAGCGACTCTCGTTGCGAAAAAAATAATTTCTAAAAAAGAAAAAAATATACCTGCTGAAATATCGAAAGAAAAATCACTCGATCTTAATCTGAGACTCATTGCAAGATCTGTCATTACAGAAAAATACATGACTGATAAAAAAAATGCATTCGTCTTAAATGAATATGTTATAGTCAGAGATGACGAAGAAAATCAGGACCTATCCGATCAAAAAATTCGCGTTGCCAGGACTGGTTTATTTAAAGGAGAAAAAATGCCAGAGCACTCGATAGGATCAATTTTCTCTGTTAAATTAGACCCATTATCTAATTATCCTTCACTCATGAAATGGCCGATCAAAAATGATTTACCTAAATCAGAGAACACAATTATCTATGTTCCGTCCCAATCTTAATAAGATGAAAATAGTTACACAATACTTACTGATTTTCTTTCTGCCATTTATTCAGTTAAGAGCAAAAGAAGATCCGACCCCTATATGGTCCCTCACAAAAACAATTCAATCTCCCGAAAGTTGTTACCTTGATAAAGATTCTGGATTCCTTTTCGTTTCTCAAATAGGCGCTGGCGGAGGAACTGGGAAGGACAGTGACGGATGGATTTCTAAATTAAATACAGATGGAAAGATAATTAAAAATAAATGGGCCATTGGATTAAATGCCCCGAAGGGGCTTCGTAGTACTGGAGGAATCCTATGGGTCACTGACATTGACAGGATCGTAGGCTTCAACCTTAAGAACGGAAAACAAACTAATTCTATAACAATAGCCAATGCTAAATTCCTTAATGATCTGGCATGTGGTGAAGATGGTGCCGTTTACTTCAGCGACATGATCGCAAGTATCATTTATCAATACAAAAATAATAAAGTCTCAATCCTCGCACAAGGAGCAGAAATAGAACATCCAAACGGCCTACTTGTTCAGGGAAGTAACCTAATCATTGGTGCTTGGGGAAAAGAAATTCAGGCGGATTTCAGCACAAAAACTCTTGGCCGGTTACTATCCTTCGATTTACAAAACAAAAAAATTACTCCATTAACCAAGGAACCGTTAGGTAATCTTGATGGGGTAGAATCTGACGGCAAAGGCGGTTACATAGTAACTGACTGGATCGCAGGAAAAGTTTTCCACGTAACTGCAATGGGAGAATCTAAAATATGGTCAACCTTTCCAAAAGGTGTCGCAGATCATGCATTCTTAGTAGAAAAGAAAATACTTATTCTCCCTGAAATGCTAGAAAATAAAGTCAGTGCGTTTCATTTCTCATCGGACTCAAAATAGTAGTCCTAGGGACTGAAATAATCAGCAAAATAACTTATTACTTGATCAATAGCATCCTGATTCACATCCTTGTGAGTCACTAGCCTGAGCCTTGAACCAATGAAGCCTGTCACAAGGACATTGTTATTATTAAGGTGCTCAATGAGCCCTTGTCTCTTTTCTTCCTGAACTGATACGAATACCATATTCGTGTAGGCAGGTTCGGCATCAATTCCGTCAATGGACCCCAAAGAATTTGCCAATTTATGAGCATTTGCATGATCCTCAATCAACCTGTTCACATTATTTTTTAAAGCATACAGACCAGCCGCGGCAAGAATACCTGACTGCCTCATTCCTCCACCCAGCATTTTTCTCCACCTCCTGGCCTCTGCAATAAATTCAACATCCCCCAATAAAACAGAACCTACAGGAGCCCCTAGCCCTTTTGATAAGCATGTTGAAACAGAATCAAAATACGATGCAATTTTTGAAACTGGCATATTCTCCTCAACTGCCGCATTAAAGATTCTCGCACCATCCAGATGAAGGCCAAGGCTCCTCTGTTCAGCAAGACTCTTCGCTTCTTTAAGATAAGTCTCAGGTATAACCTTTCCCCAGGTCGTGTTTTCGAGACAAAGTAACCGGGTCCGAGCATAATGATAATCATCAGGTTTAATTAAGGACAAAACTTTGTTCAGATCCAGAGTTCCGTCCGGTTCCTGATTCAAGGGCTGAGGCTGAATGCCTCCGAGACAGGCTCCTCCTCCCCCTTCAAAGAGATAAGTGTGCGCTTCCTGACCAACGATATATTCGTCGCCCCTATTACAATGCGTTAGTAATGCCGCAAGATTACTTTGTGTACCGCTAGGCAAAAACAATGCTGCACTCTTTCCAAACATTTCGGCTGCGGACAACTCTAAATCTATGACCGTAGGATCATCACCAAATACATCATCACCGACCTCGGCATCATGCATAGCTTGTAGCATCTCATTGTCCGGACGTGTGACTGTATCACTGCGAAGATCAATTATCATTTTTGGAAATTTAATGAACTTGTGACATTTCTGAAAGAACTAAAGTTACAAAAGTATCAAACAAATAGTTAATTCAAGTCAATCTGATAGCGTGAATTGACTGAACATCATTTTAGGGCGAGGTTCGTCACACAGCATGCTCATTCTTCACAGAATCAAAGCCACCTGCCCGGCTATCCTTGTGCCTGCCAACTGCTAATGAATTTATCAATCATTTTCAGGTCAATCAGTTACCTTCTGCTGATCCTCGCAACTGCGATGGGGATTGCCGTTATTGCCGGTTACTTAATTCCAGCAGGACCAACACATAATAATGAAGTAGCTCTTCAGTCATGGCTCATTTGTATTTCAATTACTCTTTTTTCAGCATTCATTCTTTATGGTAGTTCCCGTTATTTAAACAAAAACAATGACCAAAAGATGCTTCGAAAAGAAGCCATCGCTATTGCTGGAATTGCATGGTTCGTATGTGGATTACATGCGGCACTACCTCATCTTTTGTGTAATACCGATCTTTCATTCGCCCAGTCCATTTTTGAAGCTATTTCAGGGCTGACCACTACAGGATCAACCGTGACTGTTGATCTACAAGAAATACCAATATCCTTATTATTCTGGCGCTCACTAACTCAATGGCTCGGAGGACTAGGGATTGTTATGATCTTCCTCTTATTACAATCCAAGGACGGAACATCCGGAAAGATGATGTTCGGCGCAGAATCATCGCTGCCAATTTCAGACCTGAATTTTTCCAATTTTAGTAAAGCCCAAAGATCCTTATGGATCCTCTATATTGGCCTAACACTGATCTGCGCACTTGGTTACTATGCATTTGGAATGAATTTATTCCAATCTATCAACCACGCACTCACCACAACTGCAACGGGAGGATTTGGAACTGAAAATGACAGTTTCAGTAGCTTCGGTACCGGGGCGAAGATCTGGGCTATTTTATTTATGCTAATTTGCAGCATAAGTTTATTCCTCTACTTATTACTGATTAAGAGACGCCGTCTAGGAGATCTCCGGGAAAATGAAGAGACCAGATGGTTCCTAATTCTCCTAATCACAGCCATTTCAGTAACATTAATTAACAATTTCCTTAACTCAGAAAGTGATTCTTCTCTTAATATAATATTTAACATTGTTTCTATCGCCACAAGTACCGGATACGCTTCAGGCAATTACGATCAATGGCCCATACTCAGTAAAGAAATACTTCTCATTCTTATGGTGATTGGAGGCTGCTCTGGATCGACTGCAGGAGGACTCAAGGTGAGCCGAGTTCTTCTCTGGGCTCGATTTTCCAAAAGTGAACTGACGCGAACGTTCCGCCCGCAAATGGAATCAATACCTAAAATGGTGAACAGTTCCAAGAGCGTAGATAAAAATATATTAGGTCAACTCTTCGTTATTTTAACTTCTGCTTTTTTCTTCCTTATTCTCGGATCTCTTGCAATGCGCATCTTAGAACCAGAATTATCATTAACCGGATGCATGGCATCAGTTATCACAACCCTATCCAATAATGGTCCGGCCTTTGCAGAGTTTGGCCCTACAAATAATTTTGCCCACCTTTCAACTCCAAGCACTTTAATGCTTTGTCTTTTCATGATCCTAGGAAGACTAGGATTTGTATATGCCCTGGTACTTTTTAGCAGAAAACTCTGGAAACACTATTAGTAGCTCCAAGCTCTAGGGTGAAGATACACCAATGACACCAATTTCCGCAGCCGATGCCCAGGTTCCTCCGTTAACCTCGGACAAGATCTTAACCTTAAGGTAACGTCCTTCTTTTGATTTCTCAAAATTTATGGACTGAGGTTTCTTATCCTTTTTAAATTTTCCTACCGCGTTTGGCTTAGAATCAAACTTCTCAGCATCATTTGAAATATAAACTTCAACGTCAGCAAATGCACCATTCCAACCGCCATCCTGCCTGACAAGGTACCGGACACCGGATACCTGATATTTAGCTCCTAGATCAATGACCAGTTGATGAGGATGCTTTTCTGTGCGGTCCGACCAACGGGTATGCCATATTGTCCTTGAATCTCCGTCAATTACATACTTTGCTAATCTCCTATTTGATGTGTTCTCACTGCTAAAACTTACAAGTTTCATTTTCTTCGCAGGTATAAGATTCTTATGCTTAATCTTGTTCACCTTGCCCTGAACTTTCTGGGGCTGACCGTTAGAATTTCCCCACTTTGCCCAACGGTCACGCTCATGTAGAGTCCTATCAGAATATTTACCGGTCCTAGAAGGAGTGTGTTCTCGAGCTGCGATTGTCTTTAATTTCTCGAGTATTTTCTTATTGGCTCCGGAAACATTACTCTTTTCGCTCACATCCTTACTCAAATCATAAAGTGCCCATACATTCTCTTTACGATTTAAGATCGCTTTCCAGTCATCAACACGAACAGCAAACTGGTTGCCAAATTCCCAATATAAAAAGTCATGATCTTGCTGTTTCTTACCCAGCAATGTTGGCAAAAAAGATATGCCGTCCAAATCATCAGGACATTTAACTTCAGCAATTTCTGCGAGTGTCGGAAAAACATCCGGCTGATAAAAGACAAGGTCACTAGTGACCCCTGATTCAATCTTCCCTGGCCATCTCGCAATGAATGGTATTTTTAATCCTCCCTCAAAGAGGTTCCCTTTTCCTCCTCGATATTCTACTCCAGACTTCGGATTCACATTTGGACCAAAAAATCCCCTGGCATGATCCTTGGAACGGAATCGGTCCTGGCCCCCGTTATCTCCAGTAAAAAAAACTATAGTATCCTTTTCCAGTCCCAGTTCCTTGAGCAAATCTAATACCTGACCAACATTATAATCAACCATACTGACCATGGCGGCATAATTTTTTATATCCTGAGAGATCTTAGGATCTTTGATCCAATCCTCATCCCTGTAAAGACCCCAGGCAGGATCATTTTCAGGAATATCGTACATGCCATGGGGTGGAGTTATCGGAAAATAAGCGAAGAAACTTTTATCTTTGTTCTGCTTTATGAATTCAAGTCCGGCCTCAACGATTGGGTAATGGGAATAGGTGTCTCCGGACCGACCACCAACGTTACCTTTTAATGGAACCTCTTCACTGTTTTTAATTAGATAAGGAGGATAAAATGAATGCGCATGAACCTGATCATAATAGCCAAAAAAAACATCAAACCCATGATTCTCGGGCACTCCCGTCGAACCACGACCACCGCATCCCCACTTTCCAAATCCGCCAGTAGCATACCCTTTCGTCTTTAAAGCACTCGCTATAGTAATTTCATCCTCTCTGAGTGGAGTGCCTCCATCATTGGCTCGGACAGAAGCATGCCCCGCATGCTTGCCTGTCATTAAATTACAACGTAGGGGTGCACAAACCGGTGATCCTGCGTAAGCATTAGTAAAACGAATCCCTTCCTTTACCATCTGATCAATTCTCGGAGTCTTAATGTATGGATTACCCATATGAGAGAGCTCAAAATAAGCCAACTCATCTGACATAATGTAAACGATGTTAGGTTGTTTGGACTCAGCCCCGATCACAAGTAATGAGTACAATATTAATACCGAGAGAATTTGTTTCATCAGTTTCATGTAACTTATCAACTTCAGAAAGAAGTTGGGCTTAGAATTAATTATTTAAGAAAGTAATAAGGCTACTTGATTGGAGCGGCCTTCATATTTCTATACTCAATGGACATTACCCTGCCACCATGGAGTTGAATACCAATCTTTCCTTTTTTAGGAGCAGTTTCTGACTCATACTTCATCACTTCTTTACCAGCGAGCCAGACAGTATATTTCTTTCCCTTTACTCGAATTTTCATTGTGTTCCAGTCATCCAGCTTGAGAAGGTCTTTAATGCCCTTAGCTTCGACCGGATAACCTTTGCCTGAAATGTACGGGGATCCAGTCATGTCCCTCTTGAGGGATCCCGAGATACCAATCTGTATCTGTTCTCTTGAGTTACGAACATATATTC
>LWDU01042016.1_pt1 | contig 82536 bp, 82 predicted proteins | sample 727161 | NCBI WGS metagenome assembly LWDU01 (sample SAMN04566230, study PRJNA314399) | hydrothermal vent metagenome | isolation source: deep sea hydrothermal plume seawater | place: Mexico: Gulf of California, Guaymas Basin | collected 2004-07-11
TATCAATTATTAACCGCTCACAGACATGAAATGATAGAGATAAAACACAGAAGCAAATACACCGCTAAGATGGCTTAACTTAGTGCCATTCTGGTTAACCCCATTAAATACATTTCGGATGAACTTAACCGTGACGACCGACTTTTAAATAAGCGGTTTGAACTGGATACTGATGATGAACTGTCTGTTATAGCTGACAGTTTTAACCAATTTATAAACAAAATTAGAACCGTGGTTTTAAAGGCAAAAAGCAATAGCGAGAGCATTCAACAAATTCTAAGAGAATACTCTCTTATCTCGACTGAAACCATCGAAGACTCTCAAAGGATGAGCGACAGCTTAGCCGATTCAAGCGAGCGAAATAATAAAATAGCTGACTCAACCAACGAAGCCATTGATTCAACCAAAGTCGTACTTGGCAACATTAGAGAATCCAATGACTTAATGCATGAAGCCAAGTCGTCCATGAACACACTAAAAGAAAATGTTGAGCGCAATGTATCAATGGAAACCGAGGTTTCTGAGAAGTTACTTAAGTTATCGGATGAAATAACACAGATAAACAGCGTGCTAGATGTTATTACCAGCATTGCATCTCAAACTAATTTGTTAGCGCTAAATGCAGCCATTGAAGCCGCAAGAGCAGGTGATCAAGGTCGTGGATTTGCCGTGGTGGCTGATGAAGTTAGACAATTAGCAATACGGACTACAAAATCATTGGATGAAGCTAACAGTACCGTCGGTCTCGTTATCAATAATATCAACGACATTAATAACAGCATGCAAACAGGGGTAGCAGAATTGGCGGGGTTGATTGACACATCGAATCTAGTGTCTGATCAAATAAATAACAACACAGAAATACTAAACACAACGACCGGAAACTTCTCTCAGGACATGGAAGGTCTTGATTTAGTTGGTGGCATAATAAACGACATCAATAAAGACTTAAATTCGTCTCTGGAATTTAGCCAACGTAATGTCGAAGCCATTGAAAAAATGGGGCATAAATACGATGAAACGGTTAATACAATTAGGCAACTGGAAAAATTATTAGACGAATTTTAATCGATTTGCCGTAACACCGTCTGTTTAAGGCTGATACTGCAACGTTGGTTCAAAGAGCGGCTATAGCCACTTAATAGAACACCCCATACTAGGAATTTGTTCAACCGGCCCTTTTCTCGTCGTTGCGACTAACTTCATCGCTTCAAGCAAATCACGCTTCATATCATCAGGACCAACCTTCATACCGCTCTCATCTAAACGGCCACGGTATTGCAATTCCATGTTTGTGTTATAGCCAAAAAAGTCTGGTGTACAAATCGCACCGTACGCTTTAGCCGCTTGCTGCGTTGTATCGATTAAGTAGGGGAAGTTATAGCCTTTTTCTTTAGCGACTAATTGCATATTCTCAAACGAATCTTCGGGATAGTCATTTGGGTCGTTCGACATAATGGCCACAACGCCTATGCCATGTTTTTTTAGTTCTGCTGCATCGTCTACTAGACATTGTTGAATGGCTTTTACAAACGGGCAATGATTACAAATAAACATCACCAATAAACCGTTTTCGCCAGCGCAGTCATCGCGCGTCCATTGTTTACCGTCTACACCTTGCAGCTCAAAATCTGGCGCGGCTAAGCCAATATCACAAATGGGTGTGTGCATTAGCGTCATAAAAAACTAGTCCAATGCACCGAATAAAAACAAGCCACCCAAACCGCCCAATGCCCAAGTAGCAACAGGGGCGTCGCCCAACATAAGTGGAGAAAACCCATCTAAGCCTAAAATAATCGCGGCTGAAATAAGCATGCTACCGCCACAAATCGCTAGAATGCTTTTGCGGTGATTACTGGCCATTTGCTGTTTTATTTCTTCTAACTGTTTGGATTTCCAATTAATTTCCAGCTCGCCATTGGCGGCATCGCTAAGTACCTTGTACGCCATTTCAGGCAGCTCTGGCAGCTTCTCTGCCATAATCGGCAAGTGTTCTTTTAGCTTGTTAAATGTGGCCTTAGGGCCAACGCGGTTTTTGTACCACTCTTCTAAATACGGCTTGGCTGTTTGCCATAAATCTAAATCGGGGTAAAGCTGGCGACCTAGCCCTTCTATATTTAATAATGTTTTTTGCAGTAGAACCAATTGCGGCTGAACTTCCATATCGAAGCGTCTTGCCGTTTGAAATAAGCGCATCAATAAATGCCCGTAGGATATTTCTTTTAACGGCTTTTCAAAAATCGGTTCGCATACGGCGCGAATGGCGCTTTCAAATTCATCGACCCGTGTATGTTTGGGTACCCAGCCTGACTCGATGTGTAGTTGCGCTACGCGGAAATAATCTCGTTGGAAAAACGCGAGGAAGTTTTCTGCAAGATAACGCTGATCTGCAAGTGTAACGCTGCCCATGATGCCGAAATCTACGGCTAAAAATTGCGCGTCGTCGGAGGCAAAAATATTACCCGGGTGCATGTCAGCATGAAAGAAATTATCGCGAAACACTTGGGCAAAGAAAATTTCCACACCGCGCTCGGCGAGTAATTTCATGTCGATGCCCTTGGCTTTTAATTCGTCGATTCTGCCAATGGGTGTGCCGTAAATACGTTCCATTACCATCACGTTTTGGCGCGTGTAATCCCAATAAATATCGGGCACGTAAAGCTGCTCGGAGCCTTCAAAGTTACGGCGTAATTGTGATGCGTTGGCGGCTTCGCGTACTAAATCCAATTCATCATGAATGGTGTGATCGAACTCTTGCACCACCTCGATTGGTTTTAGTCGCTTTGCTTCGTCCCAGTACTTAGTGGCTAATTCTGCCAAGGCGTATAACAGCGCCACATCGGCATCGATGGTTTTCTCGACACCTGGGCGTAACACTTTAACGACGACATCCTCTCCCGTTAACAAGGTGGCGGTGTGCACTTGTGCAACTGAGGCTGACGCTAACGGGCTTTCTGAAAATTCCGAGAACACATTTTCAATGGATTGTTCCAAAGATTTTTCGATAATATCGCGCGCTAACTTATCGGCAAACGGCGGCACATTATCTTGTAAAAGCGTTAATTCCTCACCAATATCAGGCGGTAACAAGTCTTGCCGAGTTGATAATATTTGGCCGAATTTAACGAAAATTGGCCCTAAATCTTCCAACGCTTTTCGAATCCGTTCGCCACGCGGGCCTTTTCGTCGACCCATCAAATAGCTTGGGGACACATAGGTTAAAAAATGCAGCGGCCTAAATAAGTGGAGGTTAAACACATACTCGTCTAAGCCATAACGTAATAACACGCGCTGTATTCGAATCAATCTTAACGCTGTTTTTAGCTTAATCACGTTACGTCCTTTTTAGGCTCGTTGGCCGTTTGTTGTTGAGCGATAAGCCGCTGTACTTTTGCTTCTAGCCTATCAGTTGATAAACGAAGTTCATCGATGCCTTGTTTAAAACGCTCTACTTCAAACTTAGAGGGCAACATGTTTTGCTCTTCACGAAAATATTCGGACACATTCAATGCATTCGTCTTGGTTGTTTCCTGCATCCAAGCGGATAAATCACTGACGAAGTCACCCATCTGATTAGCCACCACATCACCGGTGAGTTTAGATAACGGCTCTTCCCAATCGACTTCAATATTTTTTAAGAACGTTTGAAACTGCATGCCCAGCTCCATGTCGCCTTCTATGCTGACATCGCCTGCAAACAAACTAGAAGTTGACGATTCTTGCAACCCCATCATCGCCAACGACAACGGTGAGCCGGTTATTGTGGTGTCGGCGGGGGCTGACAGCTCATCGCAAATATCCAAACCATCCCGCATGATGATTAAAAACAACTCAACATCAAGTGGTGAAAAGTTTAATGCCACCACTTTGCCCTGCATTTTCGCCAGTTGCTTAGGCCCTTCGGGGTCGTAATCCAAATAGCGGTTAATGGCTATTTGTAACGGCTTTATAAAAGGCGTGAACAATGACATTTGATTTACAGCTTATAGCCTGTATGAACAGCCACTATCCCGCCGGTTAAATTATTCACTTGGCAACGTTCAAAGCCCGCCTCTTCCATCATGCCTTTCAATGTAGCTTGGTCTGGGTGCATACGAATGGACTCAGCGAGGTATTTATAGCTCTCACCGTCTTTAGCAATCAGCTCACCAATTTTTGGCAATAACTTGAAAGAATAAATATCGTAGATTTTATCTAAAATCGGATTCGTTGGTTTTGAAAACTCAAGAATCAACAAACGGCCACCGGGTTTTAATACATCGTACATTGAGCGTAGAGCAGCATCTTTATCGGTCACATTCCTTAAACCAAAACCAATGCACACACGATCAAACTGATTAGATGCATACGGCAAACATTCGGCATTCGCTAAGTTGTAGGTAATGTTTTTGATATGACCTTTATCGATCATTCGATCACGGCCTACGCGCAACATCGCTTCGTTAATATCAGCCAACACGACTTTGCCATTTTTACCCACACGCTTAGCAAATAACGCAGCTAAATCGCCTGTTCCACCGGCTAAATCCAATACCACGTGCCCCGGTTTTACATTCGCAATTTCAACTGTGAAACGTTTCCATAAACGATGCACACCCATCGACATTAAGTCGTTCATTACATCGTATGAAGGGGCAACCGAATCGAATACTTCGCGTACTTTGCCGACCTTTTCATCAACGGGAACATCTTTAAAACCAAAATGCGTTGTTGCTTTATCTACCATATCAACTTCCTACTATTTGTTTACTGCACCGTTTAATTAAACGTACGCTGATGACCTGCTTCTTCAAGCCGCGCTAAATAATGTTGCCAGTTTTCGTCCTTCTTCTCAGCCAACTCAACCAAAAAATCCCAAGCGTATAAGCCCGTGTCGTGCCCGTCGCTAAACACCAAGCGCACCGCATAATTACCCACGGGTTCTATCGCAGTAATGTTGACGTCTTCTTTATTTAACTGCAGCACTTCTTGCCCTGGGCCGTGCCCACGCACTTCTGCCGATGGCGAATGCACACGCAAATACTCACAACTCAATTCAATGGTTTGGCCATCATCAAGGCTTAAAGATAAGACCCTGCTTTTTTGATCTAACGCTAAATCTGTTATCGCTGTCATGACTTATCTACGCAATGCCTACAGAATGTAACGTGATAAATCTTCATCAGACGCCAGTTCTGATAAATGCGCATCAACATACGCTGCATCAACCACTTCGTTTAGCTCTGAACCTGCCGGTGCTTTAAAGGAAATTTCGTCCAGCAAGCGTTCTAATATTGTATGTAAGCGCCGCGCACCGATGTTTTCTGTGCCTTCGTTCACTTGCCACGCCATGTCAGCGATACGGGCAACGCCATCTTTAGTAAACGTTAAATTCACGTCTTCCGTTTTTAACAGCGCAATGTATTGTTCAGTTAATGAAGCATCCGGCTCCGTTAAAATACGCACGAAGTCTGCTGCCACTAACGCATCCAACTCTACTCTAATGGGGAAGCGCCCTTGAAGCTCTGGAATTAAATCTGACGGCTTTGACACATGAAACGCGCCCGAGGCAATAAACAATATATGATCAGTTTTAACTGGGCCGTATTTAGTCGTCACGGTTGTACCTTCAACCAATGGCAATAAATCTCGCTGCACACCATCGCGTGACACATCTGCGCCACTACTATCGCCACGCTTACACACTTTATCAAGCTCGTCTAAAAATACGATGCCTGTTTGCTCAAGGTTTGCTATCGCTTTATGCTTAAGCTCTTCTTCATTAACTAACTTACCCGCCTCTTCTTCGGTTAAAGCGGCTAACGCATTCTTAATGGATAACTTGCGTTTTTTCTTTTTATCGCTGGACATGTTCTGAAACATGCCTTGCAACTGGTTGGTCATTTCTTCCATACCGGGAGGCGCCATAATTTCCACACCCACACTCGGTGCGGTCATTTCAAGCTCAATTTCTTTGTCGTCTAAATCACCTTCACGTAGTTTTTTACGGAATTTCTGACGGGTCGCATCGCCCGATGTATCGTCAGCATCTGCACCTTCAGCGCGCGGTAACAATATATCCAACACCCTGTCTTCTGCGGCATCTTCAGCCCTACGCTTAACTTTTACCATTTCTGTTTCGCGCATCATTTTAACGGCGATATCAGCAAGATCGCGAATGATAGAGTCAACATCACGACCAACGTAACCTACTTCGGTAAATTTAGTCGCTTCAATTTTAATAAACGGCGCATTAGCTAACGTGGCTAGACGGCGCGCTATTTCTGTTTTACCCACGCCTGTTGGGCCAATCATCAAAATATTTTTCGGCGTAATTTCGCCGCGTAAACTTTCAGCTACTTGCGAACGTCTCCAGCGATTTCTTAAGGCAATGGCCACGGCTCGTTTTGCGGCGTCTTGTCCAACAATGTGCTTATCCAGCTCATGCACAATTTCTTTTGGTGTCATTTGGCTCATGCTAGTTCTTTTCCTCTGCAACTAATTCTTCAATCGTATGATTATGGTTGGTGTAAATACAAATATCGCCGGCAATACCCAGAGATTTTTCGACAATTTCACGTGCCGATAAATCAGTATTTTCCAATAAGGCACGAGCTGCAGACTGCGCAAACGGGCCGCCTGAACCGATGGCAATTAAATCCTGCTCCGGCTGAATCACATCACCATTACCTGAAATAATCAGCGAATCTTTGCTGTCCGCTATCGCTAGCAAGGCTTCTAATTTACGGAGCACGCGATCTGTTCGCCAATCTTTTGCCATTTCTACCGCTGCGCGCGTTAGGTTGCCATGATGCTTTTCTAACATGCCCTCGAAGCGTTCAAACAAGGTAAAAGCATCTGCCGTTGCACCTGCAAAACCAGCAATGACATCGCCACCCGCTAGGCGACGAACTTTTCTCGCGTTGCCTTTCATAATGGTGTTACCCAATGTTACTTGGCCATCGCCACCCACCACAACGCTATTGCCGCGTCGCACAGAAAGTATGGTTGTTCCTCTAAAATCCACTGTTATATCTCACGTTAACTGTTGACCCTACATTTTACACAATATTGACCGCTAGGCGTGCCTGCTTGTTTAGCCGCTATTCAGATTAGTTATGATATTCTTACCCCTATGAACAACAGGGAGAAATAATCGTGGAAGAACTCAATCAAATATCACAAACTCTAGCGCTTACTATGGGCGCGGCATGGGGTAGCGGTATTAATTTATACGCGACCTTATTGATGTTAGGTTACTTAGCACATACTGGCAGCATTGATCTTCCGCCCGATTTAATGATTGTTGCCGACCCATTAGTAATGACTGCAGCTGGTTTGATGTACGCGGTTGAGTTTTTTGCCGATAAGGTGCCAGGCGTTGATACCGTTTGGGACACGCTACATACCTTCATTCGTATCCCTGCTGGCGCAATGTTGGCGGCTGGCGCGATTGGCGATATTGGCCCTGCCGCTGAAATTGCAGCGGCGTTGGTTGGCGGTAGTTTAGCCGGCATCACACATGCGACCAAAGCAGGCACACGTGTGCTGATAAATACTTCACCAGAACCCTTTACCAACTGGACCGCCTCTATTATGGAAGACGTTGCCGTATTTGTTGGTGTTTGGGCCTCTATTCAACACCCAACGTTCTTCGTTGTAGGCATGGTGGTATTTATACTCTTTATGATTTGGGCCTTACCTAAGTTATGGCGTGGCATTAAGCGGGTGTTTAAGTTTTTGGGTAAATTGTTTGGTTGGTCTACTGACGATGAGGATTTTTCAAAACCGCTGGCAAACGACAAGTTACCCGGGCCAGATTAAGGCTTCTTTCTCTGTTTTGCTCGTGGGTGTGCTTTATCGTACACCGATGCTAAATGTTGAAAGTCCAAATGCGTATACACTTGCGTGGTACTGATATTACTGTGGCCCAAAAGTTCTTGAACCGCCCTTAAATCCTGGCTCGATTCCAGCATATGGCTGGCAAACGAATGCCGCAACATGTGTGGGTACAATCGCCCTTGTAGACCGTGTTTTTTTCGCCAACGTTCCAGCCGCAACTGAATATTCCGCGTGGTTAAGCGCGCCCCTGTTTTACCAACAAATAACGCCATTTCATCGGTTTTGATTTTCCCTGACCTGATCGTAAGCCAAGTTTTTATGGCTTTGATGGCTTTACCGCCTAGCGGCAGTAGACGGGATTTTTGCCCTTTACCGCTAACCACCAAAATACTTTTAGCGCTTAAATCAAGGTTCATTAAATTAACATTCGCCAGCTCGCTAACCCGCAAGCCAGAGGAGTACAGCACTTCCCACATGGCGATATCGCGCACTTCTAAGTCATCACTTGGTTCCACTTCCAATAAGGCATTCACCTGATCAACGTCCAGCACATGCGGCAATGGTTTCGCGGCCTTTGGCGCGCGTATGCCCGACGCAGGATTATTGGGTAATTGTTTCATTTTTATTAAGTAATCAAAAAAGCTGCGGCAAGCTGATAACTCGCGTTGCAAGCTTCTACTGCCTAAGCCTTTACGATGACGTTGCGCAATAAATTGGCGAACATAGTGACTATCCAACTCTGCCCAATCGGCTAAATTCTGTTCGTCACAATATACTGCTAACTGGGCTAAATCTCGCGCATAGGCTTTTAATGTATTAAGGGATAAACGACGCTCTACTTTCAGTACCTCTAAAAACTGCTGACTAACATCAACAGCATTCTGATTCACAGCTAGCCTTTCTTGGTTTGCTGTAAAGAAGCTAGACGTTTTGCAACAAGTTGGCCAAGATGCGCAATAAACAATGTACCCATCGTCGGGTGAAAACGGTCTGAATCTTTACTGCCTATTGCTAGCAAACCGTCTTGTTGATCTATTTTCAGGGGGATAAATGCCGCTGAATGAACATCTGACGCTTGTTCATTAAATAAGGCCTCTGCTTGAGCATGTGTTGGAAGCCCGCATTTTATTTTTTGCGAGTCCAAAATGCGTTTGAAATACTCCAGCTCTGCCGCGTCTTTTGCCCACACAACATCACTGATTGGGCAATCTAGCGCATCATCACTGTCAATCAAACGAATGGCAAAAAAATCTGCACCGAAACATTCCCGTAGCATGTCGTCTAGCGTTGCAAAAACATCCTCAACACAACGTGCATCAATCAGCGCTGTTGTGAGTTGTTGCATGCGACCAAATAACGCGTCGTTTTCACGTGCAATTGCTAATAGCCCTTCTAACTGCTTTTGCGACTTTTCATTTTTATCACGCAATAACGCCAATTGACGCATGGTCAGCGACACCACGCCACCGCGCTGTTCTTTAACTTGAATACTTTCAAGTAACTCGGGGTATTCGTTAAAAAAGTCGGGCGATGCAAGCAGATAATCTCGTACCTGTTCAGCCGTTATCTCTAATGATTGTTGTAAAGTCTGCTGGTCTGTCATAGCTCAATCATACCATCAAAAACAAACGTTGCAGGCCCCGTCATCATCACCGAATGGCCTTCACCTTGCCAGTCTATGGTCAACTGACCGCCTTGCAAATCAACATTAACAGGAGCCGTCAGCTTGCCTAATTGAACGCCCGCCACAACAGCTGCACATGCACCGCTGCCACAGGCTAACGTTTCGCCAGCACCTCGTTCATAAACACGTAGTTTAATCGTTGAATGATTCACTGTTTCACTAAAACCAATGTTTGCGCGTTCTGGAAAAATCTCGTGGCTTTCTAGCGCAGCACCGGCCACCTGCACGGCTGCATTTTCAATGTTATCTACTTGAATAACGGCGTGTGGGTTACCCATTGATAGGGCCGTAAACTCAACACTCTCACCGCCCACATTTACTGTATAGGTCAGCTGTTGTTGGTCGATTAACAAGGGAATGCTCGCGGGGGCAAAACGTGGCAGGCCCATATCTACTGTCACTTGCTGACCATCGATATTTAATATGAGCTCACCCGACCCTGTTTCAACGCGAATAGAACGTTTGTCCGTAAGACCTTTTTGAGTAACAAACAATGCAAAGCAACGCGCGCCATTGCCACACTGCGACACTTCGCTGCCGTCGGCGTTGTAAATAACGTAACGGAAATCGGCATCGCCTAATGCTGGTTTAACTAACAGTAATTGGTCAAACCCCACACCAAAGTGGCGATCTGCTAACTGCTTAATTTGCTCGGTCGTTAATTCTACCAATTGGTTAATCGCATCGATAACGACAAAGTCGTTACCCAAACCGTGCATTTTGCTGAAATTGATTAGCAACCGACTTCCTCGAATTCATTGGGTAACATGGCCTCGTTTTGCCACAAGCTCTCTACATTTTGACGAGCACCAATCAAATGCACTTGGTCGCCATCCACCATTACTTCAGCAACGCTCGGGCGAGAATTATAATTGGAACTCATGGTAAAGCCGTACGCGCCTGACGATCGAATCGCCAATAAGTCGCCTTCTTTAATCGCAAGGTCACGATCTTTACCTAAAAAGTCACCCGTTTCGCACACCGGGCCGACCACATCGTAATTCCTTATCGGGCTATCAGATAATTGATTAACAGGCACTATATCTTGCCACGCTTGATACAACGCAGGGCGCATTAAGTCATTCATTGCCGCATCCACAATCGCAAATTGCTTATCTTCGGTTGGTTTAATGTATTCCACTTTAGTGACTAAAATGCCCGCATTACCTGCAATGGCACGACCAGGTTCCAACAAAATTTCATACGGTAAATCACCTAGCCGTTGATATAGCGCCTTAACGTATTCTTCAGGCAACGGTGGCTGCTCGTCTCGATAACGAATACCCAAGCCACCACCCAAATCTAAGTGCTGAATATCAACACCAACCATTTTTAATCGCTCCAACAAGCTCAAAACACGATCTAGCGCATCCACGAAGGGCTTTACATCGGTTAACTGAGAACCGATATGGAAATCCAAGCCGACAACATTTAGGTGAGGCAATTGATGGGCGCGTTGATATTCTTCAAATGCTGTTTCAATAGACAAGCCGAATTTATTTTCTTTTAAGCCCGTAGAAATATAAGGGTGTGTTTGCGCGTCCACATCGGGATTCACGCGAATAGAAATGTTGGCTACTATACCCATTTCACCGGCTATTTCATTGATACGGTCTAATTCTGTTGTCACTTCAACGTTAAAGCAACGGATGCCAACCTCTAGCCCGCGACGAATTTCGTCGCGACGTTTGCCGACCCCTGAGAAAACTATTTTTTCTGGCTGGCCGCCTGCTTTTAATACGCGTTCAAGTTCACCCACAGAGACAATATCAAACCCTGAGCCTAAACGAGCCAGAACATTTAGAACCGCGATATTAGAATTGGCTTTCACCGCATAACATATTAAATGAGGCCGCCCTTCAAACGCTTGGTCAAACGCATTCCAATGGCGTTCTAGCGTTGTTCTGGAATAAACATACGTTGGCGTTGAGAACTGCTCAACTATCGATGCAATAGCAACATCTTCAGCATACAGCTGATTTTCGCGGTAGTGAAAATGATCCATTTACAATCCTAAATAATGCGCCACTTGCTCACTTGGTAAATACAAATCGCCTTTTTGCCCACAACCTGCTGATACCGCTAGTAAACCCAAAATAAGCATCACTTTTAATAAACGCGTCATCTTCGCATCCTTTTATTATTTTAATAAACTGCAGTATAAACGTTTGGCGTTTTTTGGCATACTCTAATCATTCTCAGCAATTTACAAAACAACCATGCAAGCAACTCGACTACCGTCCATTATTTCAAATCCCAACACCCCTGTTCGTTGCAGCGTCATTTGGCTACACGGCCTGGGTGCTAGCAGTAACGACTTTGCACCCCTGGTGCCTGAACTGGGCATTCAAGATGAATTGGGTATTCGCTTTATTTTCCCTCAAGCGCCTGACATGCCCGTTTCCATCAACGGCGGCGCGGTCATGCCTGCTTGGTACGACATTAGCGTGATGGATTTAATGAAGCGCGCCGATGCAGATGGCATAATAAAATCTAGCGCCGTTATCAGCGATATGATCAACGATGAAATCGCGATGGGCATTGGTCCATCAAAAATCGTTATCGCGGGTTTTTCACAAGGCGGTGTTATTGCCCTTGATGCAGGCATTCGTTTTCCTAGCCCTTTAGCTGGCATCATGGCGCTATCTACCTATTTGCCCGTCCGCGGCACGTTACAAAACGCAGAGCAAAACGGCAACGGTGACACGTCAATTTTTTATGGTCACGGTGATTTCGACCCCGTTATCCCCATTGAACAAGCTGAATCGGCTAGAACATTTCTTGAAGAAAGTGGCTACACCGTTGAATGGCACTCCTACCCCATGGAACATTCGGTCAGCCCAAAAGAAATTACCCACATTAAGGCTTGGCTAATTTCGGTTCTCTCTTAACTCAAAACCTGGAACATGAATTTAAGAGACCTAAAATACATCGTTGCCGTTGCTGAATTAAAAAGCTTTGTTAAAGCAGCAAAACGGTGTTTTGTTAGCCAACCCACGCTCAGTATGCAAATCAAAAAGCTGGAAGAAACGCTGGGCATCAAGATTTTTGAGCGTAACAATAAACGCGTTATCGTTACTGAAGTTGGCGAAAGCATTGTTAGCAAAGCCAAAACGATTCTCCACGATGTGGAGGACATTGAAGAACTCGCCCACAACGCACAACAACCCTTAGGCGGTAATTTTAGGTTAGGTGCTTTCCCAACACTTGCGGCTTATATTTTGCCAGATTTAGTGCCATTGATAAAAGATGAACTTCCAGACCTTCGATTAATATTAATAGAAGAAAAAACCAATACGCTGATACGGCAATTAAAAGAGGGCGCAATTGATGCTGCTTTACTTGCCGCGCCTATTAAAGACGATGCTTTAACGTTTACCTGTTTATTTGAAGATCCGTTTAAACTGGCAGTGTCATCGCAACATCACCTATCTAACAAGCTGACGGTTACACCCGCCGACATCATTAATGAGCCGTTGTTACTGTTGGATGAAGGACATTGCTTGCGCGATCAGGCGCTACAGTTTTGCCAGCTTAATGGCGCAAAGGAAGAACAAAACGTTCGTGCCACCAGTTTAGAAACCTTGCGACAAATGGTACGCGCCAATACCGGCATCACGTTTATGCCTGATTTGGCCATTAGAGATAATGATAGCGATGGCAACATCCGATATATCCCGTTTGAAAACCCACAACCAACGCGAACCATTTGCTTGGTATGGCGAAAAACAAATCCCAAAATTCAATTAATGACCTTGCTCACCGAGCTTCTGCAAAATTTTTACGCTCACAAAAATACTAAATAGATAAAATCTATTGTCGCAATAAAATCATTCGATTTTACTTAATTATAAACTAACCCTAAACTACCTCCAGTTAACGCGAACCTTCGCACTTTTAATCTTTAATGGAGACATATCAAATGACAAACACAGTTCCTAATATTACATTCAAAACCCGCGTAAGAGATGAAAGCATTGGTGGAGACAACCCATTCCGCTGGCAAGATGTAACAACAAACGACATATTTAGTGGTAAAAAAATCGTCATTTTCGCACTGCCTGGCGCATTCACACCCACATGTTCAAGCACTCACTTACCGGGCTATGATGCTAAATACCAAGAATTGAAAGACCTTGGCGTTGATGAAGTGTATTGCTTAAGCGTCAATGACGCTTTCAGCATGTTCCAATGGGGCAAAAACCTTGACGTAAAAAATGTACAACTGCTACCTGATGGTAACGGCGAATTTAGCCGTTTGATGGGTATGTTAGTAAAAAAAGACAACCTTGGCTTTGGCGATCGTTCATGGCGCTACTCAATGTTGGTTGATGACCAGCAAATTACCGCTTTATTCAGCGAGCCTGGAAAAATGGACAACTGCCCAGATGACCCATTTACTTGCAGCGATGTTGACACGATGCTTCAGCATTTAAAGCTGAATTAAGCAGAAATGATTTGCTTTCCGCTTCAATGAAACTTATGCCCTTTGGGTATAAAAGCAGCATAAAAAACCCTATGTAAAATTGCATAGGGTTTTTTATTTTTGACTGCATATATTCTTAATCTAAACGTTCAACTTGTCTTCAATACGCTGTTTGTAATGTAAATAGTGAATGGTTTGTAACTGCCCATGATTCGTCACCCCCAATTCTTCGTGTGGCACGTCAATATCAGTGATATAAACTGGGTAATCCTCGATCCCTTTCCGTTCTTGACGAATATAGCGTGACGCTTCGCTATAAAGATTATTACCAAAATCCAAACTCGAGAATGTTTGCATATTACAATAAATATGCGACTCCTTCGTTTGCCTATCGGATGCCACTCGAACGTCCATTCCTCGATTTAGCACCATATCAGGCACTTGTATCGACTTTAACGCCCAATGCTGACGAATTTTCTCAACTCGATAACATTCAATTTCTAAATCAAACGTCATATCGTCTTTTTCGTATGCGGCTAAACGACGGCGATGCATGATGCTTTCAAGCAAGGCTTTATAAGATTGCAATAACGACAATTCATTAACGAAATCTTGCTCTTTAAAAAACAGCGAACCCTTTTCATCCAAAATATAAACTTGCGCCTTATCATCATTCAATTGCGCATAATATATTTGAATGCGTCCCGCTTTATGGTGACCACAAATAACCGGCAATAATCTTTTTTGCTCAATCAAACCATCAAATTTTATCGGGCTGTATATGGGTTGCGGCTTAGATAGTTCTACTAAGAGTTTTTCTCGCTCACAGCAATCGCTGTCATTTTCCGATCATTAACCTGCATGAGGTAAAATGAACGCGCAGACTGTATCACTAATCGCGGCGATACTTTTTGACTATAACGTTTATAAACTATCGCTATTTGTTTGAATAACTCATGTATTCTTTTTGACACACTCATCGCTCTGGGCGAGTTATAACTACTGCACACTAAGATAGGTAGTGCCTGCTTTACGCCTAACGTTTTGTGGTCGAAGATTTCACATAAACAGCTCATTAAGCCATCCATCGCCTCATACTTTCCAACGACTATTTCATTCCATGAATTACGGAACATCATATCGACACTGAGAATAAGGTTGCGTCGCTGTGAGCCAAAGCTAAGCGCATCAGAACGCGCGCTGGTCAAATTTATACCCTTTTCCGTGTAGTCATTCATCGAATCAACACCTGAATTGATGACTAACATTACATTCGTAACCACCGGCTTAAACCGGTAGGCGTTAAGGTCCGCCGGCTTTTTAGGCAGGGTATTAAAAAACACGGATACGCTACGTAATGTTTGTGACACTTCGCGTGCATTGATTTGGCTCTCGCCAGGGTCCAACGCTATTTTAGTTTTCTCTCCAAGCACGCCGCAATCAACACACCACGCTAACAAGCCAATTAAACCGCGTGCCTGACGGATAAATTGTTCATTATTATTTATATCCAGCCGGTTGAGTAACCAACTAACCTGCCGGTCTTGCACCTTTTGCTGTTTTAAAATGACTTTGCTTTCTTGACGTATCCGCGTGTTTTTTATCGTCGATCGCTCGAGCTTACTTGGCCGCTTCTCAAATGCTGCATTCAATTTTCTACCCAACAGCGTGAGCTCTTCGCTGTCTCTTTTCGACTTGTCTATGCGTTCTTTTGCAAAGCGCATTAACAAGCGGTAACTGTGTGTTAGCTCATTGGTTAAGCGCTCTTTTTCTTGTTGAACTTGCGAAATATCCCATTCTTTATGTTCCAATGCATTTTCAAGGTATTCAGGTAACGGTGCCCACTTTTCGAGCATATCCATAAAGACGTCTTGCCGCCAATCTTGTTTCGATACGCTCCTCGTGTGTTCGTTTAATTTACTGTAAAAACAGTAGCGCATTAAGTCTAACCGCTCAGGCTCGTTTCTTTTTATGAAGTACGCTTCTAGCACGTCGTACAAAATCAAGTACGCATCCAGTTTATTGACATCAGATTCACCGGCATAAACACGTTGCTTCATCAACAATGCCGACCATTGAAAATTAGGGTATTGGTCAACGTATGACTCCATTAACATCAGCTTCAAAAGCGATTTATAGGGCGAGTCGATGGCTTTATACAAATGCCAAAATGACGCGCCTAAAAACTCTTCGGCAGGAACATTTTCGAGCCCCCCAAAATCAATCACATCATGCTGATTAATGAAACGCTGCTTCAATAAATTATCGACAAATGCCTGATAATTTCCTTCCTCTTCTGGCGGCACCAACCACCACACTGGGTAACGGCCTGCTACATACAAAGCCGTTCGATAAAATTCTTCAAGTAATAAATGGTGCTGCGTACTGCCGCTACTTTCGGAAGACAACGGGGTCGCAGCACCGTGTTTAAAACTTTCCGCATTCATCAAGAAAAAGTGCACTTCTAAGCCCAGGCTCTCCGCCCACTTTTCAATATCACAGGCCTTTTCCTGTAGCAGAACCAACTCATCGGCAGAAAGATTAGCGGCATGGCATAACCATAAATCCATGTCACTGCCTTTAACATAAGCAATACTCCCCACACTGCCCATCAAGAAAATCGACTCAATCGCAAAAGAGCGTTTTGCTCGTTTGCTATAAACAAACCCCTTACCCAGCTTTTTCGCTTTGTCTATTACTAATTTACCCGGCGCATAATCCGCTATCCCTGCGGGTGCTTTACTCGACACATAACCCGGTAACACTGGATGATTAACGTGAAACAGCAGAGGCAAAAGTTCTAGAAATATTTTTTGTCGTGGGGTTACTGCATCCAACGCCCTTCGCATTTTTAACTTATGAAGGTTTAAAAAGCGTTGTTTAACAAGCCTTAAATCTTTTTTGCTGATATCGCCATCAGAACTGACTAACTTGATATTTGGCAAACTGCGTGACTGAGCAGGTTTTGTCGTTGAATTAACCATTCGCTAGATCATCATTGTTAAATCAACATCCTGTCGAATATTTTGTAGCATTTTTTTAGTGGTATCGCCTTTTGACCATTCCGTTAAACCAACAGAGAAGGAAAGAGGGCGACCATCGCCTTTAGCGAAAAGCGCCAAATGCGGCTCTTCATTAAATTTCCTTAATAAAGAAGCCGCCGCGTCATAATTCGTTTCCGGCAGAATGACTAAGAACGTGGTCTTATCAGACATGCCGATTTGGTCCGCCCAACGCAATTGATCCTTTAAAAAAAGCGCTATTCGTTGTATGCAACGCGAGAATAAATGCGTATCCATACCGTCTGGGAATGAGTAGCTAATTCTCAATAAAGATAACGCATTATCATAACGACGGCTGCGACTTATGTGTCCATCGAGTAATTGCATAATGACATCTGTATGCATCATGCCTGTGACGGGATCTGTAGGATTTAAATCCGTTAAATCATGTTGCAAACGTCGGCATTCATTGCCAATGATGACCAAATCGCTACAATCATGAAAAAAATAAATATCGTGCACGGGTGTTTTGATGTGTTCGCGCCGCAACCACGTTTCCTTACCGTTTTTGGTGGCAACAAGGAATGGGTTGTCCGTGCCTAACAATAGGCTCGATAAGCGGTCATTTTTTGAAATAACACTGCCCGCTACATTGCTTTCTTTCAACTCAAGCAGCGACAATAAATAAGGGTTTAACCATTGGATTTTCTGATTGTCCAATATCAACGCGCCAAAGTCAGCGACTTCTAGCGCTTGTTGTCCCCAGCCCCCTGATAACGAATCAAACATGCTTTAGCAACACATTAATTATAAACGCACTCTAAGTATTGCCTATTTTTTGAATAATGTTGAGTTTTTATACCCAAAAGCTCCAAATTTTGTCGCTTTAGCTTTTTTCTGCCAAAAACTTTTTAGCTTCCGAAACGGCTAAGCGAACTTGATTTGGCGCGGTACCACCAATATGGTCGCGTGCCGACACTGAACCTTCTAAGGTTAACACCTCAAATACATCCTCGGTAATGTCGCCTGAGAAGCTTTGCAGCTCTTCCAACGATAACTCAGATAAGTCGCGACCTGTTTCTGTACCCAAACGTACCGCTAGGCCAACCACTTCGTGCGCATCCCGAAAGGGAATGCCTTTACCAACGAGGTAGTCTGCTAAATCCGTTGCCGTTGAAAAACCTTGTTTGGCCGCTTTTAACATCGATTCTTTCACTGGCTCAATATTCGGCACCATGTCGGCAAACGCACGCAATGAACCAAGCACCGTATCCACTGTGTCGAATAAGGGCTCTTTATCTTCTTGGTTATCTTTGTTATACGCCAAAGGCTGCGATTTCATCAGCGTTAATAATGCCACCAAGTTACCATTAACGCGACCCGTTTTACCGCGCACCAATTCAGGCACATCTGGGTTTTTCTTTTGCGGCATGATAGATGAGCCGGTACAAAACGCATCAGGCAAATGAATGAAGTTAAATTGCGCGCTGGTCCACAAAACAATTTCTTCTGAAAAACGTGATAGGTGGGTCATTAACAACGCCGAGGCGGCGCAAAATTCAATCGCGAAATCTCGATCACTGACTCCATCTAACGAGTTAGCGCAAGGGCGCGAAAAACCCAATAAATCCGCCGTCATCATCCGGTCAATAGGGTAACTTGTACCGGCCAATGCAGCTGAGCCTAAGGGCATGACATTGACGCGCTTTGCACAATCGGTAAACCGTTCAGAATCACGCTTCAGCATTTCAAACCAAGCCAACAGATGATGCCCAAAAGTAACCGGTTGTGCCACTTGTAAATGAGTAAACCCTGGCATAATGGTATCTGCATTCTTACTCGCCAACCCCACAAGGCCAGTCTGTAACCTCGTTAGTTCGGATTGAATCAACTCTAACTGATCACGCATAAACAAACGGATATCAGTCGCAACCTGATCATTACGCGAGCGACCGGTGTGCACCTTTTTACCGGCAACACCAATGCGTTCTGTTAAAGCCGCCTCAATGTTCATGTGCACGTCTTCCAGCGCAATTGACCACTCAAACTCACCGGCTTCGATACTGTTTAAAATATCGGCCAAACCATCGATGATTTGAGTGCATTCTTGCTCGGTTAATATCCCCACATGCGTTAACATTTTTGCATGGGCAACAGAGCCTTGAATATCGTAAGGTGCAAGGCGTTGATCAAACTCTACGGACGCGGTAAACGCCTGTACAAAGGCGTCTGTACTTTGCGTGAAACGACCACCCCAAAGCTTATTTTGTTTATCTTGTGACATGATTTACGGAGAAAAGTGAATTTTCGCTTAGTATATCACTTAAGATTAGCTTAATTTACGGCAATAAGAAACGAATGGGCGCGCACAGCATGGACAAACGTTCTCTGACAAATGAGCAATACTTTCTACCCGACATGTGTCGCGCGAAAAATGTTCTATACCTCACGCTTATTTCGCAATTATTAGCCATCACCCTAGCATTAAACACCAGCTTCTTGTCCGGCGATTTCTGGAATGCCCTGAGCCTAAACGCGTTGTTTATTTTATGGGTTGCCTTTATTTGCGCTGGTGTTTTTTGTACCTTTAAGCAACAGATAAACAGCTGGCCAGCGATTAATATCAGCCTGTTTATGTTTTTCAGCATCAACATAACGACCCTGCTGATGACATGGCTTATCACCTCACTACTGCCTCAGCTAGAGCTTTCCCCACCCACGAGTTAGGCAATATCAATATTTATTTAAGAAATACCGGTATCAGCATTATTTTTAGCGCTGTGTTATTGCGTTTTTTATACATTCAATTTCAATGGCGCAAACAAACCAAAGCAGAAGCGGAAGCAAAACTAGATGCCTTACAAGCACGTATTCGCCCACATTTTCTATTTAACAGCCTCAACACCATCGCCAGCTTAACCCGTATAGACCCGCCGTTAGCCGAGTCATTGACTGAGGATTTATCGGAATTATTTAGAGCGAATATGCAGACAAGCGCACGGCTCGTAGCTTTCAAAGATGAGCTTTCGTTGGTGCGGCAGTATTTAAACATTGAACAATCGCGTTTGGGCAAACGCCTCAGCATCAACATGGCGTTGAGCGACATTCCGCAGGATGCGTTAATTCCACCATTAAGTATTCAACCACTGATTGAAAACGCCATTTATCACGGCATAGAACCGTCGGAGCACGGCGGTGAGTTAGCCATTACTGGGGATTTTGACAATAATAAAATCACCCTGACTATCAAAAACCCAATGAGCCCAGATCCGAGCGCTTCATCACGACCAAGCAACCATATCGCGATTGAAAACATACGCTTACGCATGCAAAGTTGTTTCCCAGAACGTAGCAGTTTAAGCATCAGCTCCAGCGAATTGGAATTCCAAACCTTGCTCAAATTCCCTTACCAAACGAGCCAACCATGAATGTTTTAATTGCTGATGATGAACCCCTCGCTAGGCAACGGCTAAAGCGCCTCGTTGAAGAAATCGACCCGACGTTTAAGGTATATTCTGATGCCGAAAATGGCCTTCAAGCGCTTCAACAATGCATCGAGTTACAGCCACATATCGCGTTTTTTGATATTCGCATGCCAAAAATGGATGGCTTACACGCAGCGGCTGAAATTCGCAACGCCAAGTTGAAAACACATATTATTTTTGTCACCGCTTACGATGAATATGCGCTGGAAGCCTTTAACAAAAACGCCATTGACTACTTACTAAAGCCGGTTAAAAAAGAACGTTTAAAACAGAGCATTGAAAAAGTTGCAACCATCAATGAGCAGCAACAGATAAATTTACCATCCCCATTAAAACGACCTCGACAAGTATTATGCGCGCACACGCATAAAGGCTTAGAAGTATTGAATGTTAAAGACATTATTTACTTTAAAGCGGACCACAAATACGTGCAAGCCAGCACAACTGATAGCGCTATTTTATTAGTCGACTCACTTAAAGCATTAGAGACAGAGTTTAGTGATGTCTTTTTTAGAATACACCGTAATGCGCTGATTAACGTCAGCGCCATAAAAGCGATTAGCAAAACCGCCGATGGACAATCAGAAATTCATTTGCACGGCACAAAAGAAACTCTGGCGATTAGCCAACGGCATCAACCGGCGCTTAATAAGCGCCTGCGGACATAAGCGCATTAATTCACAAGCCATTGTAAGAATGCTCTTTCAACCCTTGCTATAATACGGCCTTATTCAAACACCGGTTAAGCCATATGCGACTCATTAGAATTGCCACTCGACGCAGCCCATTGGCCTTATGGCAAGCAGAACACGTTGCTGCTAAATTAAAACAGTACCACCCACATCTCAATATTGAGCTGGTGAAAATGATAACCCAAGGCGATAAGATTTTAGACACGCCCTTGGCTAAAATTGGCGGCAAAGGCTTGTTTGTTAAAGAACTCGAACAAGGCATGCTAAAGGGTGACGCTGATATTGCCGTGCATTCGATGAAAGACGTGCCTGCGCAACTACCTGATGGCTTAGAAATTGGCGCCATACTTGAACGCGAAGATCCTCGCGACGCATTTGTATCTAACCAGTTTGACACCATTGATGCGCTACCCCAAGGCGCCGTTGTTGGCACATCTAGTCTAAGGCGGCAATGCCAATTACTGCAAATGAGGCCTGACCTGCGCATCAAATCCCTTCGCGGCAACGTCAACACACGCTTACAAAAACTGGATGATGGCGATTACGATGCCATTATCTTAGCTGCTGCAGGGCTTATTCGCTTAGGTTTCGAGGCCCGCATAAAAACAGCCTTGCCGGTTAGCACCATGTTAGCGGCTATCGGCCAAGGCGCTATCGGGATTGAGTGCCGTACCGGTGATGACGCGACACAGCAGCTTATCGAGTGTTTACACGACAGTACAACCGCCACCCGCATTACCGCAGAACGCGCCATGAATTTTAAGCTGGAAGGCGGCTGCCAAGCACCGATTGCGGGTCACGCGAAAATTAAAAATGGCACGTTACGCTTGCACGGCCTAGTGGCTGAACCCGATGGCAGTTTAATCGTTTCCGAACAGTTAGAAGGTACCCTAGAAGATGCTGAGCAAATTGGCATCACCGTGGCCGAGCGGTTATTAGCCGGTGGCGCAAAAAATATTCTCGATAAATTGTATGGCCGTGCCGACTAACAACGCCCCATTAATTAATGTTTTAGTCACTCGGCCTAGCCATCAAGCCGACAAGCTATGCGCTGAGCTAACGGCAAATGGTTTGCATGCTATTCGCTACCCTAGCATTGACATTCAAGCCGTCAGCAACACACCTCAAGCGACAGCCGCCTTACAAAACATCATTCGCAGCGATAACCTTATATTTATTAGCGCAAACGCTGTGACGCACGCACACCAACTGCTGAGCACCCAATGGCCTGAGATCAACGGAAGCATCATTGCTATCGGCCCAAGCACCGCAAACGCCCTGCTCAATATTGGCTTAATACCCCGTATCACAGCGCAAACTCCGTTTAATTCCGAACAATTACTTAAACAGCTACCCAGCTTAGATAACGTAAGTATTATTAAAGGTGAAGGCGGCCGAGATTTTCTTGAGAAACAACTCACGGCACGCGGCATTAACGTAACCGCGGTCGATGTGTACAAACGGGCAATGCCAGCCAACAACCCCATAGCACCCAGTAACGTATTGCATTACATCACCATCACCAGCCAACTGGCATTAGAAAATTTATTCTTATTATTGCCCGCGCAAACCAAAAAATTAAAGCAAGCAAGTACGTTCGTTGTCCTCAGCCAACGCATTGCTCAATTCGCTAAAAGCCTTGGCTGCCAGCACATCTTAACCAGCAAAGATGCCAGTGATGCGGGTTTGGTTGCAGCTATTACCGATGAAGAAAGTCACTAATTTTTTTAATTCAATATAGACACCTTCAACGCTATACTATAGTTTTACTGTGTCTTATTTAAAGTAAGGCTCGATGATGTATTTAAGCACACGTTTTAACGTCCACGGATATTGAAGTCATGACAGATAAAGCAAAGAACAGCAGCACTAAAAAAGACGAGCAAGCCTCTAAGCAAGCCCCAGTCGCTACAAAAAAAGCCGTCGCGAAAAAAACTGCAAGCAACCCCGTTAAACAAAAAACAGGGGGCGGTATTGGCTGGTTGGCTATCGTCTTAGTTATCGCTGCAACAGGTGTGGGCTATGTTGCCTTTAATCAACTCAAACAACAAATTAGCGGGCTCGTTAATGACGCTCATTCTTCCGGCACAAAAATATCAGGCTTATCGCAAGACTTACAATCGAATTCGAAGCAATCAAACGCTAACACCCGTGACTTGTCTCAACAACTGGAGACACTACAGCAGCAATCTAGCGAAAAAATCGCCTTATTACAAAAACAAGTCGGTAAAAATAGACGGCAATGGTTGATTGCTGAGGCTGAATATTTAGCCAGCGTCGCTAACATGCGACTGTTATTGGCTGAAGACGTGGACACAGCCATCTCTGCGTTACAGGCAGCTGATCAGCGCCTGAAAGAAAATGGCGACCCGATTACCTTCCCTGTGCGTAAACAACTAGCCAAGGAAATCAACCTGCTAAAAAGCACCGAGTTACCTGATATCGTCGGCATTTCATCGCAATTACTTGCGCTAGAAAGCGCCATTGCGCAAATGGGGGTGACTGACCCTCATGCAGGTACCGCCCAAGCACCTGAGATTGGCAAAGGCGACGCATCGCCCATTCCAGACAACATACAAGACACACTGAACGACGCCTGGGAAAACTTCAGCAAACTAATTGTTGTACGTCGACATGACAAACCCATGACTGCATTAATGACGCCCGAACGCGTTGAACTGATTCGAAAAAACCTAGCGCTTAAACTTGAAACAGCACGGCTAGCGTTGGTCAATAAAAATGAAACTCTGTACACCGGAAGTATTGCTATTTCAGCGGCTTGGCTAGGCGATTATTTTGACGCAAACAACCCGGCCGTTAAAACCGCATTAGAACAACTCAATGTCCTTAAAGACACCCCGATAAAAGCTGAGCTGCCATCCATTGCTTTGTCACTTAAGATGCTTCGAAATTTACCTATTTTAAGCATCTCAGAACAAGCGATTACTTCGCCAATTATGGTAGAAAAAACTGCCGAAAAAGCAGATAAGGTCATCATCACAACAGACAAACCACCAGCCGTCGAAAAACCCAGCGCCAACACAAACGTTGCTGAGCAACCTAGCGACCTAAAACTATAGGTATCACTATGAAGCTTATTTTTATTACCATTATCGCCCTTGTTATTTCAAGCGTGTTGGCTTATCAAGTTCACTTAGAGCCGGGCTACGCTCTATTAAGCTATGGCACGCTGTCCGTAGAAACATCACTTGCAGTACTCGTTTTCATAACATTGTTTGCATTTAGCGCCTTTTACATAACGTTAAGAACCTTGTTAACCGTCAAACGCGCGCCTAAAAGCTTGGGGCAATGGAACACTAAAAGAAAGCAAGCCAACGCTACAAAAGCACTTAATAAAGGTTTAATAGACTCCGCCGAAGGTAATTGGCAGCAATCTGAAAGGTTATTGGTAAAACATGCCAAAAACAGCGACACGCCATTATTAAATTACCTGAGTGCTGCGCATGCAGCGCAGTCTCAAAACGCGTATGACCGCCGTGATGACTACCTGTTTAAAGCCGGTGAAGCACTCCCTGAACAAATTCATGCCATTCACCTCACCCGTGCAAAACTACAACTGGCAGCTGGACAATTAGAACAAGCGCTGGCAACCCTTCAACAATTGAAGTCTGCAACGCCAAAGCACCCAATCGTATTAACACTGCTAATGAACACGCTCCAACAGTTAGGCGATTGGCACGTTGTTTACACCTTGCTCCCCAGCATAAAAAGCAACCGAAAGATTCTTCAAGACGAATGGCAAACAATTGAGCATGAGACCTTGCTTCATTTATTCAGCAGTGCATCAACCGAAGATAAAGCCGCATTAGATACTATTTGGAAGGCGTTGGATAAAACACAAAAGCTAAACCCTGATTACTTGGCCGCCTATACATCGTATTTGATTAAAACCGGCAAAAGCCAAATTGCCGAGGAATTAGTTTTAAAAGGCCTTAAAAACCAGCAAACTGACGCCTTATTAAGCCTTTATAGCCAACTCAATATCGATACCAATAAGAAGATTCATCAATTAGAAAAATGGTTAAAAAGCCAAGAAACCCGTCCGACATTGCTCAACACCCTTGCCAAACTCTGCTTACAACAAAAACTATGGGGCAAGGCTAAAATGTACCTTGATAAAAGCCTCTCAATTCAGGCAACAAGCCAAGCTTATTTATTATTGGGCGAAGCACATGAACAGCTAGATGACGACACAAACGATGCGAATGCTTTTTATAAGATGGGGCTCGAGCTGTCATTAAATGGCCACGCTATTGCTGAGGCAAAAACAACATAACGTTAGCGTTTATCCATCAAGCCCAAGCTTCATCCATAAGTCATCCACTTTTTGCTTAATCGCGTCATCCATAACGATTGGCTTACCCCATTCACGGGTTGTTTCACCTTGCCATTTATTGGTCGCGTCTAAGCCCATTTTTGATCCCAGGCCGGACACCGGCGAAGCGAAATCTAAATAATCAATGGGCGTATTTTCAATTAAGGTCGTGTCCCTAGCCGGATCCACTCGCGTCGTAATTGCCCAAATCACCGACTCCCAATCCCGTATATCCACATCTTCGTCCGTCACAATAACAAATTTCGTGTACATAAATTGGCGCAAGTATGACCAAATACCGAACATAATCCGTTTAGCATGCCCGGGATATTGCTTCTTAATACTGACGATAGCCATGCGGTATGAGCAACCTTCTGGCGGCAAATAGAAGTCCACAATTTCGGGAAATTGTTTTTTCAAAATCGGCACAAAGACTTCATTCAACGACACGCCTAACACGGCTGGCTCGTCGGGCGGTTTGCCGGTATACGTCGAATGATAGATTGGGTCCTTGCGGTGGGTGATTCTTTCGATAGTAAAAACAGGGAAACTTTCCACCTCATTGTAGTAGCCCGTGTGATCACCAAACGGACCTTCCTCCGCCATTTCATCGGGGTATAAATAGCCTTCCAATACTATTTCCGCACTGGCCGGCATTTGCAGATCATGCGTGATGCACTTGGACACTTCTGTTTTTGAACCGCGTAATAAGCCAGCAAAGGCGTACTCAGACAATGGGTCAGGCACCGGCGTTACCGCCGCTAAAATAGTCGCCGGATCAGCGCCCAGCGCTACAGCAATAGGAAATGGCTCACCAGGATGTTCAGTCTGCCACGCTTTAAAATCTAGCGCGCCGCCGCGGTGTGCTAACCAGCGCATAATAACTTTGTTACGGCCAATCACTTGCTGACGATAAATACCCAGGTTCTGACGCTTTGCATCTGGCCCCTTTGTTATCACTAACGGCCATGTAATCAACGGCCCTGCGTCGTCAGGCCAACAGGTCTGAATGGGGAAGGCGGCTAAATCCACATCATCACCTTCTATAACAATTTGTTGACATTCGGGTCTTTTAACGACTTTTGGCGCCATATTCAGCACTTGTTTGTAAACTGGCAATTTCTCCCATGCATCCTTCATACCTTCAGGCGGTTCTGGCTCTTTTAACGCGGCAAGCACTTCGCCGACTTTTGCCAATGCTTCCACGCTGTCTTGCCCCATACCCAGCGCCACCCGTTTCGGCGTGCCAAATAAATTCGCCAACACGGGTATGGAATACCCTTTTGGGTTCTCAAATAATATCGCTGGGCCTTTTTGACGTAATACGCGATCACAAATTTCTGTCATTTCAAGGTAAGGATCCACCTCTTCAGAAACTCGCTTTAACTCACCCAACTCCTCAAGTTTTGAGATAAAATCACGTAAATCTTTATAATCCATTTTTTCTTATCACTCTCGATCAATTCTTCAATAAAATAACATTTATACTAAAAGTAAGATATGAAATACGACATTACTCTTGATGCAACCGGGCTAAACTGCCCGTTGCCGTTACTTAGACTAAAGCAGCTTTTATCCAATGTTAAGCCGGGCGACATCATTCAAATGATGGCAACTGACCCCGCTGCTCACTTGGACATTGGCGTGTTTATTGATAAATCTAAACACCAGATGCTGCTTCACGAGCGTAACGATGACACCCAGTACTTTTACATTAAAATAGTAAAATAGTTCATCAGACACTAGTGGGCACAAAAAAGGCGTTCAATTGAACGCCTTTTTTATTAGTTGTCGATTATTTACTCGCCTGTATCATAATCTAATTGTGGCTCAAGGAATTTCTCATAGCCTTTCAACATAAATTCCCAGTACAAAATAGGCAACCCAATTGTTTTGGTATGCCACATCAAACTAGATTCTTCATTTGGCTTAGCCACCCACGGAAGTGTTGGCGTTACTTTGCCACCATAAATAAATTCAGCCATCATCACTTTGCCACGCGCAGTTGTTAATGGGCACGAACCGTAACCGTTATAACCTTCTGACATCGGCTTGCCATCTATCAAGTTATTAATGTTCATCACAACTTCCGGTGCTTGCTTACGCACAGCTGCAGCTGTTTTAGAGTTAGGCGTTGAACACGCGTCACCCAAACCAAATACATTCGGGTACTTAACATGTTGCATTGAATTTTGATGAACCTCCACATAGCCAGCATCATTAGAAACGGGAGAACCATGTAAGAACGCTGGTGTTTTTTGATGTGGTGTCACGTGAATCATGTCGAAATCAAGTTCTTTAATTTCACCTTTGTTATCGCCATCAACCACTTCAAATGTTGCTTTTTTCGCTTCACCGTCAATTTTAATTAGCTTGTGCAATAAATCTTTGTGTATTCCATAACCTGCAATAACCTCGTTCAACGCTTTAGCGAAATATGGCACGCCGAACATACCAGGACCGGGATTTGTGAAATGCACATCACTTTGATCTAAGATGCCTTTTCCACGCCAGTAATCAGCGGCTAAATAAGCAATTTTTTGTGGCGCACCCGGACATTTAAACGGTAATGGAGCCTGAGTAAAAAAGGCTTTATCACCTGCTTTAAATGCTTGAACACATTCCCATGTGTACTCAACATAATCAGGTGAGTAATTAGTACACACGCCGTTTTTACCAATCGTTTCTTTTAGACCAGGGATACCATCCCAATCTAAAATCAAACCTGGGCATACAACCAAATAGTCATATGTAATTTTATCGCCGTTATCCAACTCAACCACATTGTTTTCTGGGTCGATATTAGTTGCGGCTTGTTGAATCCAGCTAACACCCTTTGGTATTAGACTAACGGTGGAGCGTCGAGTTTTATCGAAGTCATAGCAACCGCCGCCTACTAACGTAAACGCAGGCTGATAATAGTGCGCTTTTGCAGGATCAACAATGGTGATATCCAGTACTTTTCCGTCTGAATGACGTCTCAAGCTAGCTGCAACGGTAATACCCGCAGCGCCAGCGCCAATAATTAAAATTTGATGATGTTTATCTGACACGGTAAAATCTCCTCTTATGATTTCTATTTTATGAAAATTTTTAGAACCGTTAACTATACGTTGTGATTCTATAAAAGAGAACAACTAAGCCACTGGTTAATCAACTGTTTTTTCTCGCAAATCGTTTTCATATGCATTTTTGCTATATATCTATGTCTTCTCGTTAAATTCTAAAGCCACCATGTTTTTTAAGTTGCCGCTTTTCTTGAATGCCCATTTCGGCATAAATACCTCCGGCAACCCCAATAATAAGCATAATGATAATCGCTACCCACGATGTTCCGGCCTCGCTGTTTACCACTGGCTCACTAACCCGTTCTAGTTCGAGACTACTCACTTCTTCAAGCTCCACCGTATGGCGTTTTGTAAGCAGCTTCGCTTCGTCTTTTAGTTTTTTGATAACAGCGTTCGCCTGGTCTAAATTTGCCATCAAAGTTTGCTCGGATTGTCGTGTAACTTGCGACTCATCAGGATTGCGTTTTTTAACTGATTTAGGCTGTTCGACAGTCAGCAATTGCTTTTCTGCAGCGTCTAACGTCCCTTGTAACTGCCTATACTTACTCTGAAGCGCTAACAATCGAACCCTTGCTGGTTTATCTTCTGATAAAAACCGCTTTTCAACCCAGCCCGTTTTCCCGTCAACAAGCTGCACCTGTACAAAGCCGTCTTGCTCACCCAATAATTCGACGGGCGTGCCGCTCGGAAGCAACTGAATCGGTTGTTCGCCACGGCTTGGCTCCGCATACATGCCAGCCAATAGCTTATCGGTGATGTGCGCCGAATACGCTAACATCGGCATTAGCAATGCCAGTAAAAGAAGTCTTTTAAGCATATTACGCCGCTATGCCAGAATGTTTTAACAATGCATCGATTGTTGGTTCACGCCCCCTAAAAGCTGTGAATAGCGCCAGTGCATCATCGCTGCCGCCTTTTTCTAAAATGTTCTGCAAAAATGAACGGCCTGTTTTTTTATCAAACACACCATTTTCTTCGAACAATGAAAACGCATCACTGGAAAGCACTTCCGCCCACTTATAACTGTAGTAACCCGCCGCATAACCGCCAGCAAAAATATGCGAAAAGCTGTTCGGAAAACGGTTAAACTCTGGCGTTTTAACCACACTGGTATCGCGCCTAACTTGCTCCAGAATATCGTAAATTTGCGCATCATTACTTTCGTCATATTCCAAATGGATACGGAAATCAAAAATTGAAAACTCAATTTGCCTGACCATTTGCATGCCTGATTGAAAGTTTTTCGCCGCAAGCATCTTCTCAAACATAGCGTCAGGTAAGGTTTCACCGGTTTTATAATGACCAGAAATCAACGTCATCACCTCTTTTTGCCAGCACCAATTTTCCATAAACTGACTCGGCAATTCAACCGCGTCCCACTCCACGCCATGAATACCAGAAACACTTAAATAATCTACTTTTGTCAGCATGTGATGTAAGCCATGGCCAAATTCATGGAATAACGTTTCCACTTCACCGTGGGTTAACAGTGACGGATCATCGCCAATTGGCGGCGTAAAGTTACAGGTTAAATACGCAACGGGGTTTTGCACACCGCCCTGTTTTTTAAAACGCGTCACGCATTCATCCATCCACGCACCGCCACGTTTATGTGGACGCGCATATAAATCGATATAAAAACGTCCTCGCTGAACGCCTTCCTCATCAGTAATTGCAAAAAATTGAACGTCTTTATGCCAAGTATTAACACCATCAACTTCTGTGATGTTAATGCCGTAAAGCTTTTCCACTACGTCAAACATACCAGACAAAACACGATTCGCAGGAAAATAAGGCTTTATCTCTTCTTGGGAAATTTTATAACGTGCTTCACGCAGCTTTTCTGAAAAATAAGCCACATCCCAAGACTCCAAATCACCGGCGTGACCCTGCTGATTAGCAAATTCAGTGAGCTCAGCAACGTCTTGCTTTGCCATCGGCAAAGATCGTTCCGCCAATTGATTTAAAAAGCCCAACACATCGGACGTTTTTTCAGCCATTTTCGTTGCCAACGATAAATCGGCGTAACTTTCAAAACCCAATACCTTCGCTTTTTCATCGCGTAAACCGACGATTTTCGCCATTATTTCCGTGTTATCCCAAGCAATATCCCCCGTGCTTTGCTCCGATGCTCGAGTAACAAACGCATGATGGATTTCATAACGTAACTCCCGGTTGTCGGCATAGGTCATCAGCGCCATATAGCACGGAAATTCTAGCGTTAACATCCAACCTTCTTTATCTTTTTGCTTCGCCGTTTGGTGCAATAAATCGATCGTTGAATCGGGCAAACCAGCCAGTTCGGCTATATCCACAACGTGTTTATCCCATGCGTTCGTTGCGTCCATTAGGTTTTCTTCAAATTGATTGGTTAACGAAGATAGCGCTTGCGAAATGTCCATATAACGCTGTTTTTTATCCTCGTCTAAGGCCACACCCGATAGTTCAAAGTCTCGCAATGCATTATCAATTATTTTCTTTTGGGCTGTTTTAAGCAACCTATATTGGCCACCCTCTTTAATAGAGCGATACGCCAAGTACAATTTCTTATTTTGCCCAATCTCGGTTGAATACTCGCTCAATTTAGGCAGGCAATTTGAATACGCCTCACGCCATTCATCGTTATTCATCACCGAATTCAAATGACTCACCGGTGACCAAACACGGCTCAAATGGTCATCAATTAATTCCATTGGATACACCAAGTTATCCCAGTTATAATTAGTCTGTCCCTCAAGTAATGAGGCAATTTTTTTCTTATTGCTGTCCAAAAGCTGGTTAATAGCAGGTTCTATGTTTGCCGCTTTAATGGCACTGAAGCTGGGCAATTCGAATTCTTCTAGTAAGGGATTTGTCATAATATTCTACTTTGAAAAAGACTATGTTCGCACGATTATAGTAATTGAGCCACTACTCAAACCGTATGTTGAACATCCATACGGCTACCGCACCCGACACAAAAAATAAAAACATTGAGCCCCACGATTTATATTGGAAACGACTCGTCAGCACAGCTTCATCCTGAGTCGAAATTAAGAATGGTTTGCGGCTACTCGTTGGCTTTTGAATCATATTGTCAATATGCGCATCGTCTTTTTTGTCTAACGACGGCGTTATCTGCTCTTTTGCAATCAGCACGGCCTTTTCCCACTCCTCGGAATCAATACGGTCATCTTTGTTTTCATCAAACCGATTCAAAAACGCTTTGGGGTTGGTTTTCCAGTTAGTTAAAATCGCCGCTAGTGACTCGTTCTCAGAGGGCAATTCCATTTCTCTGAACGATTTAAAATCACCCAATACATACAAACTGTCACCCTCATGAATGCGCTTTTCGCTGTATCGATAGCGCCGACCAATGGCAAAGGCTCTTGAGCTAAAACCCTTGGGACCCGCGCTTGGATACGGCGTACTGCCGTACCAAGTATCCGACACAGAGTAGACAACTTCTGCGTCACCCGGGTCGACAATCGCTTTACCCGTTTGCCCGTGTAATGCAAACACGCCATCACTGACACCGGATTCATATAGGTGCCAACTGGTACGACTGCGCCCACGAACGTAATGCGACTGCTTTTCTTCAACCTTGTACCGATACCAAACGCAACTCAGTTTCGTCAGCAGCGCAATAATAGGCTCGCCAGGCAACAATTTTGCGACACCCTCAAATTCGTTATAGCCCTGCGAGGCTGAACGTATCAGTGCGGTAGGGGTGTCCTGCATGATTCGATAACGCCATAAAAAACGAAAATAAAAGTACAGACTAGCCGCTGATGCAATGCACGCACCGACAAAATACAACCAAAACTTATCGTTTGGTAATTGTTGAATGGCATATGCCAAATCATTCATCATTCAAATAATTTTTTTACACTCACGTCGGCAATTTCTGATTCTTCAAATTCCAACAGATCGAACGGGTTAAAGCTAAAGAACTTTGCAATTAAAATATCCGGGAACTGTTCAATGCGTACATTATTCAAATTCACGCTTTCGTTATAAAATTCACGCCTATCCGCTATGTTATTTTCCAATTGGCTAATGCGCTTTTGTAATTCTTTAAATGAATCATTCGCTTTAAGATCAGGGTACGCTTCTGCAACGGCAAAGAGATTCATCAGCCCTTGACGCATTTTGGTTTCTGCCTGCCCCAACGCCGCTACATCTGATTTGCCTAAGGCACTTGAAACGCCTGAACGCGCCAACATGACATTTTCGAGCGCCTCTCTCTCATGTTTCATGTACTGCTTACACGTTTCGACTAACTTTGGCAGCTCGTCGTGCCGCTGTTTAAGCAACACATCAATGTTTGACCACGCTTTTGATACGCTGTGCTTCAAACTGACCAAGCTGTTATATAGCGCTACGGCATAGCCCGCCACCACAACAATAATCGCCAAGCTAATGAATCCTGATACACTCATGTTTTTCTCCTTTAAACAAAATGCTTGCCAAATTATAGGACAGGATACACCTTATGCCCGTTAAACCTTTCGACTCTATTGCACCGTCTATTCAAGACCGTGTTTTCATTCATGAAACAGCCGTTGTCATTGGTGACGTCACCCTTGCCGAAGACGTATCCGTTTGGCCTTTAGCGGTTATACGAGGCGATATCCATAGCATTACCATCGGAGCTCGCTCCAACATTCAAGACGGCAGCGTCTTACACGTTACTCACGCCAGCGATTTCAACCCTGGCGGTTATCCACTAACCATTGGTTGCGATGTAACCGTGGGGCACAATGTCACGCTACATGGTTGCACCATTGGGAACCACTGTTTAATTGGTATGGGTGCTATTGTGATGGATGGCGCTGTTGTTAACGACGGCGTGATGATTGGTGCCGGTAGCCTAGTGCCGCCGGGTAAGGTTTTAGAAAGTGGTTATTTATATGTGGGGTCGCCGGTTAAAAAAGCCCGTCCCATTAACGACAACGAAGCGAAATTCCTTGAATATTCCCCTCAAAACTACGTCCGTTTAAAGAATAAATATTTAGGTGAGCTTTCTTAACTTCGTAAGCTTGCCCTAATTGCTAAGGTATCAGGCATCACGTCTCGCCATACATTAAATGCGTGGGCCGCTTGCTCCACTAACATGCCCAGCCCATCTATTGACAGGCTCGCCCCTTGCTCTTCACCCCAGCGTACGAATGCTGTAGGTTGTTGGCTGTACGCCAAGTCATAACAAACGCCGTTGATAGCTAACAAACCCTTAGCCAGTGGTGGCAAGTCTCCCGTTAAACTAGCAGACGTCGCGTTAATGATTAAATCGAACTGCTGGCCAGCCAATGCCTCATAACTGGATGACTGAATATCGCCAATCGGTGCAAACAGCTGTTGCATCGTTTGCGCCTTCGACACGGTTCTATTCGCCAAACATAGACAAGATGGCTTGACTTCTAACAACGGCCCTAAGATACCCCGCGCCGCGCCGCCAGCACCCAGCACCAATATCCGTTTTCCATCTAACGATAAATCTAAATGCTCGCATAAATCACTTAATAGGCCCACGCCATCCGTGTTATCACCCAGCAAACTACCGTCATCAAGTAATTTAATGGTATTAACGGCCCCGCTGAATTTTGCTCGCTCAGTTAGGCTGTCTACTTTCTCAAAGGCTAACTCTTTCAGCGGCACGGTGCAATTAACACCTTTTCCGCTTGCTTTAAAAAAGTCGGCGATAGTTTTATCAAATGCTTCAGGCTTAACCTCTATCGCTTTATACGCTAACGACTGATTTGTTTGCTGAGCAAACTGCTGGTGAATAACGGGGGACTTACTGTGCCCAATTGGAAACCCTAAAACCGCGTATTGATCCATTGTTAACCCGTTTCTTTTAACCAACGGGCAACGTCTTTAGCAAAGTAAGTCAAAACACCAGCTGCCCCCGCCCGTTTAAACGCCAGCAACGACTCTAACACGGTTGCTTTCTCATCCAGCCAGCCATTTTGCGCGGCGGCTTTCAACATCGCGTATTCACCACTCACTTGGTAAGCGAACACAGGAATTTGAAATTCATCACTGACGCGCCGAACAATATCTAAATAGGGCATGCCCGGCTTTACCATCACCATATCCGCACCCTCTTCAATATCCAAACCTACTTCAACCAAGGCTTCATCGGTATTCGCACAATCCATTTGATAACTGTATTTATTGCCCGCGCCTAATGGCTTAGCAGAACCTACTGCATCTCGAAACGGTCCATAGAAACTTGATGCGTATTTAGCCGAGTAAGCTAATATTTTAGTATTGGTGTAACCCGCCACTTCCAGCGCCTCACGTATTGCACCCACTCGCCCATCCATCATATCGGATGGCGCAACAATATCAGCGCCTGCTTCAGCATGCGATACTGCCTGTTTTACCAGCACGTCGACCGTTTCATCGTTCAAGACATAACCGCTGGCATCAACCAAGCCATCTTGCCCATGTGTTGTGAACGGATCTAGCGCCACGTCAGTAATCACACCTAACTCAGGCAATGCTTGTTTTAATGCTCGAACCGCCCGTTGAGCCAGTCCATCTGGATTCCAGGCTTCATCGGCCGTTTCTGTTTTGGATTCTGCAGATGTCACGGGGAAAAGCGCAATCGCCGGCACGCCCAAGTCAAAAATTTCTTTCGCTTCTTGCAGTAATAAATCAATACTAACGCGTTCGACTCCTGGCATAGAATCAATGACTTGACGTTGATTTTCACCCTCAACCACGAAGATGGGATAAATCAAATCATCCACTACTAACGTTGTTTCTCGCATTAATCGACGACTAAAATCATCCGAGCGCATGCGCCGTTGTCTCGTATGAAGAATTTCATTTGTTTTATCAGTCTTCATTTTACTTACCATTTTAAGCTATAATTGTTTACTTGAGTTTTAACATTCAAGCCGTAAAGCGGCCCTAGAAATATTGATTTGAACGACTATACTCTTTCTATTAGAGCCTATTACATACAAGCAAACAAGAAACAGCCTATGAAACATTTTTTAAGCATATTAATTCTTAGCTTTCTGTCAACATTAACCATTGCTGACAACAATAGCGTTTATGAAATTACCACCGATGCGAACATGAATGAAACCTTCGATTCAGTTTATCAGGAATTGGAACAACGTGATTTTTGAAGCCAACATTGGTAAAAATCTGTCTCGTTTTAAAGAAAAATAGGGCGTAAACTACAACAAAAACAACTTAGGTGGTATCCGCAGCATGGTTTTTTGTAATGGCTGGTACCCGAATAAAGTAAGTAATGCAGACCCTTCAATGCTGGCTCTATGTCCGTTACATTTAACAGTCATCGAGCGTTCAGGTAAGGCGCATATATTATTTGTTAGGCCAAGCTTTGTTGGGCAAGGCAGTCAAGCATTACCGGTGCTTAAGGAAATATAAAATACCGTCATCGAGGCCATAAAGGCCGCAATAGAATAAGCTTTAATACGGTCTATATAAACAATAGAAAACAACAGCAATAAAAAGGAATACATTATGAACAAAATAAAAGGACTTCTTATTATCGGGCTTATGGCTTTTTTGTCATGCGCGACGATTAACGCATCGGCAAACGAATTGAATGCACCTCAGTTGGTCATTCTAGAAACATCCGACTTACTGTATGGCATCATCCAGAAAGATAGAGAACGCCTCAACAATCGTAACTATGTTTTTCAACTTGTAAACGAGGTGATTGAGCCACGCGTGGATTTAAACAAAATTTCCAGGCTGGTACTTGGCAAATACTGGCGCAAAGCATCACAAGACCAAAAAGACCAGTTTCAACTAGAATTCAAAGGCTTGTTAGTTAACACCTATGCCGTGGCCTTCAAAGAATTTGGTGAGTGGACAATCCATTTCATACCAATGTCTTTCGAGTCAACACAGAAACGCGTGATTGTTAAAACTCAAATCATTCAACCCTCTAGCCCGCCTATTGCCGTTAACTACCGCATGGCGATTAATAAAGAGGGCCAATGGAAAGCCTATGATGTGATTATCGAAGGTATCAGCTTGGTAACAAATTACAGATCCAGCTTTGCTAAAAGCATTAAACGAAGCGGCGGTTTAGATAATGTCATTAAACAATTGGCAGAGAAAAATAAACAGTCCGAGTCAGCTAGCCAATTGGCTCTTGAAGAGGCTAAGAGTAACTTTTAATCCTTCTTACTTTTTGTTAACCAGTCTCTAGGCTTCAAAAACTTCTCGTAAAGCTCGCTTTCGGGTGAGCCAATTTCTGGGCTCCAGTTATACCGCCAACTCACCTGTGGCGGTAACGACATAAGAATAGACTCTGTGCGGCCACCTGTTTGTAAGCCAAACAGAGTCCCCCGGTCGTAAATCAAGTTAAATTCAACATACCGCCCCCGCCGATAGAGCTGAAAATCTTTTTCTCTTTGGCTAAACGGCAAATCCTTACGGCATGAGACAATCGGTTCATACGCGGTTATAAAGTGATTGCCGACGCTTTGCATCAATTCAAAACTGCGCTCAAAACCACCCGCATTTAAATCATCAAAGAACAGGCCCCCAATGCCACGTGGTTCATTGCGGTGTTTTAAGAAAAAGTAATCATCACACCATTTTTTGTATTCCGCATACACCCTCTCACCAAAAGGTTCGCAAGCCTGTTGAGCTTGTTGATGCCAATGTACTGCATCCTCTTCAAAACCATAGTATGGCGTTAAATCAAAGCCACCACCAAACCACCAAATAGCATCCTCACCTTCTTTTTCAGCGATAAAAAAACGCACATTCGCATGCGATGTTGGCACATACGGGTTGCTCGGGTGCATCACTAACGACACGCCAAGTGCTTCAAAATTACGACCGGCCAATTCAGGACGGTGTTGGGTCGCTGACGCAGGTAAAGAATCACCGCGAACGTGTGAAAAATTAACGCCTGCTTGTTCAAACACATCGCCCCCTTCCAGTACACGCGTTCGACCACCCCCGCTATCTCCGCCCCGCTCCCATAAGTCTTCTGAAAAAACACCATTGTCCTCTAGCGCTTCGAGAGACGAACAAATACTGTCCTGCAAGCTTAATAAATACTCTTTTACTCGTTGTATATTGGGTGATGACATAGGCTATAGTCTAGCGTAATTGTTTATTCGAAAACGGGTCAATAATTCGACTCGGTTTTTTTGCTAAGCCAACCCGACCGCCAATGACATGAACACCCAAAGCCTGAAATTTTAATCGCGCTTGATGAGCTGTTTTTAACGGCTCGCAACCCGCTACGTTTGCACTGGTTGACACAAGTGCCGTTCTTGCAAGTTCACACAATTCTTTCGCTAACGGATGCTGGGTAAGACGCACAGCAAGCGTTTCATGCTCACCTGTCAGCCATGTTGGCACAGATTCTTTAGCAGGTAATAACCAAGTCGTCGGTTCCTGACGTCCATTATGTATTCTCGACTTAATCGATTCGGGCAATGATTTTAGAAAAGGTGATAGTTGCGAAAAGCGAGAGGCAATTAGAATGAGGCCTTTATGTTGCCCACGTTTTTTTAATTTTAATAAATCGAGAACAGCCATGGGGTTTAGTGGGTCACAGCCCAAACCGAACACAGATTCAGTAGGATAAGCGACGACTTTACCCCCATATAAGGATTCTACAAATCGTCTTTTTTGCCAAGCTGATGGCACTGAAAATAAACTCGCTTGTTAAGCTTGCTTGAGCTTTTCTTGTAGCTCTTGGTTCTTTTTAATCACCGCTGCACCCGCCGCTTTTCTTTCTGCTAATACACGTTGCGCAAGACTATCGTCAGATAACGCGAAAATTTGCGCTGCTAAATAGGCTGCGTTTTTTGCGCCTGGTTTGCCAATGGCCACACTCGCCACCGGAATGCCCCCTGGCATTTGAACGGTTGATAACAACGCATCTTTACCTTGTAAAGAACCTGCGTCTAATGGCACACCAATCACTGGCTTCACGGTGTTCGCCGCCACTGCACCCGCTAAGTGCGCCGCCAAACCGGCTGCCGCAATAAAAACACCACAGCCGCGCTGATCAGCCGTCGTGACGTATTCATGTGTTTCTGCCGGGGTTCTATGGGCTGACGTTATTCTTACTTCGTAAGGAATATCCAGTTTTTTAAGCACATCTAGAGTAAATTGCATAACAGGAAAGTCTGAATCTGAGCCCATTAAAACGGCAACGAACGGTGTTTTATTTTGCATAATATTTTTTGTTTGTTTAGAGGCGTCAGGATAACGTAGCGAGCGCTGGCAAGACAAGGCAAAAATTAGCGAAAACGCGCAATTTACTGGCGTAAATAAGCATTTTTATGCTGACCTTTAACGATGTATTGTCAAGCGCAGTAGTTAAGCTGAGGTCTCATTAATCAGGTTTAGCCATCTCTTCACAAGGCGTGACGTACGAGCACTCTTGTTGCGGACAGACTTTCTCGCTGCCACGGCGTTTGGTTGTTTTTACAGTCAAGATCGGCCAACTACAGCTTGGGCATGACTCATTAATCGGTGGATTCCACAGTGCATATTTGCATTTTGGGTAATTCGAACAGGAATAAAATATCTTCCCTTTACGAGATTTTCGTTCAAGTATGGTACCTTTTTTACAGTCTGGGCACACAACATTGGTGTCTTTCGGCTTTTCTAACGGCTCCATGTGTTTGCAATCTGGGTATGAACTGCAACCGATAAATTTACCGTAGCGCCCCGTACGAATAATTAAATTTGATTCGCATTTCGGGCATTGACGCCCTTCAACTACTTCAGGTTCTGCTGATGCTGCATCGTCATTCAAGTTACGCGTATAACTGCACTCTGGGTAATCCGTACAACCAATAAAGCGACCATTTCGACCTAAACGTATTGACAATTGTTTGCCACACTCTGGGCATTTTTCGTCCATCGCTTCTTGCGTTACATCACTGCGCTGAACGCTGACTTCTTTATCGTCAATGAGTGCTTTGAACGGCTGCCAAAATGTTTTCATTAATGGCAACCATTTCTTTTCACCACGTGAAACCGCATCAAGGTCATCTTCTAACTTGGCGGTAAAATCGTAATCCACGTAGTTAGTAAAATGCTGGGTTAAGAATTTATTAACAATACGGCCCACATCTGTTGGGTAGAAACGCTTCGTTTCCAACTCAACATAATCTCTATTTTGCAAGGTCGAAATAATAGACGCATAGGTTGAAGGGCGGCCAATACCGTGCTCTTCCAATGATTTAACTAAACTGGCCTCACCATAACGTGGTGGTGGTTCGGTAAAGTGTTGATTGGGAATCACTTCAAGCAAATCTATCAATTCACCTTCTTTCATCGGTGGCAATAAATTTTCTTTATTGTCATCATCTTCTTTACTGTCGTCTTTGCCTTCGAGGTAAACGGACATAAAGCCCGGCTTGTTGACGGTTGATCCTGTCGCACGAAACACATGCCCTTTGCCGCAGGTTAAATCGGCACTCACACCATCAATTAAGGCATGCACCATTTGACTGGCAACTGCGCGTCTCCATATCAACAAATATAATTTATATTGGTCATTTGATAAGGAACCACGAATCTCTTCAGGCACCCGTGAGGCTGAACTCGGGCGAATCGCCTCATGCGCTTCTTGAGCATTCTTAGATTTGGTTTTGTAAACCGGCACTGTTTTCGGCACATTTTCTTTGCCATAACGCGACGCGATCAAGCCCCGCATTTCTTCAACCGCCTCATCAGCTAAGTTCACAGAATCGGTTCTCATATAGGTAATTAAACCAACTGTTTCAGCGCCAATGGTGACACCTTCATACAGTTGCTGAGCGATTTGCATGGTTTTCTTGGTTGTAAAGCCCAGTTTTCTTGCGGCTTCTTGCTGTAGCGTTGAGGTTGTAAATGGCGCAGCGGGGTTACGCTTGCGCTGTTTTTTCTGTAACTTTTTAACCAGTAATTTACCGGCTGCAACGGCTGTAATGTCGTCTTTTATTTTATTCGCGAACGTGGCATCTTCAACACTAAATTGGGTGAGCTTCGTATCATCAGAATGCGTTAACTTTGCTTTAAATGATTTTTCCGCCGTGGTGACCGCCGCTTCAATACTCCAGTATTCACGGTTTTTAAACGCTTCAATTTCCAGCTCTCTCTCAACAATTAGCCGCAGGGCGGGACTTTGCACACGACCGGCTGATAAACCACGGCGAATTTTTTTCCACAACAAGGGTGATAAATTAAAGCCCACCAAGTAATCCAGTGCACGCCGAGCTTGTTGCGCATCCACCATATCCATCGACAATTCACGTGGTTCTTTAATGGCTTTTTGAATAGACTTTTTCGTGATTTCATGAAAAACAACACGGTACACGGGCTTGTTTTTCAGTAATTTTTTTTCTTTCAGTAATTCAGACACGTGCCAAGAAATCGCCTCACCCTCTCTATCAGGGTCAGTTGCGAGATAGAGTTCGTCGGCTTTTTTCATCGCCTTAGTAATAGCCAGAACGTGACGTTGATTACGTTCAACCAGCGAATATTTCATCGCGAAATCATTGTCTGTATCAACAGCGCCCTCTTTTGGCACTAAATCTCGAACGTGGCCGTACGAGGCCAAAACAGTAAAGCCTTTGCCTAAGTATTTTTCAATGGTTTTGGCTTTAGCCGGTGATTCTACAATTACAAGAGCTGACATATGTTCCGCCTAATGCAGTTCGAATGGAATGTCGCCGTAAACCAGCTCTTCCATTTGTGAATAATGCCCTTCCATTCCGGACTGGCTAAAGAGCACCATTAAGGCTACCCACTTAATATGATCAACGGTTAAAATTGCATCTCCTAGCGCCATTGCACGATCTATAATCAGCTCGCGACGCGTTGAATCAATAATACCCGCTTGTTCTAGGAACAATAAAAATCCTTGCGCGTCGACGTCAAAACGTAAGCGCTCTTCAGGTGAGTGAATGCGAATAGCTGTTAGGCCTACATAGTTTTCAACTTCTGTTGTCGGTAAGGCCGTTAACTCATCCATCCAATCGAAAGCTCTGTCCACGTAATTATCAGTAAACCCAGCTTCCAATAGCTCTGTTTTTAACGCGCCTTGTTCGATGACTTTTTCATCACCCACATCAATATAATGCTCGAACAAATATACAAGTACTTCAAAAATAGTTTCTTTCATATCTTCCAAATTTATCTCTACTTAACGGTTGAACACCGATAGAAAAGGCCGCCAGGCGCAGATGATACTAAACCTTCGAGCTCAAGTACTAATAACATAGACGATATTTCTTCTGCTGTAAAATCGGTCTGTGCAATTAAGTCATCCACTGACGTGGGGTCAAAGGCAATTTTTTCAAGTAAAACAGCATAATCGCCTTCTAATGACAAGCTGTTTAACGCCTCGTCTGCTTCCTCTCCAACTGCTGCGCCTATAGCAACGAGCGACAAATTTCCTAAGTCTTCTAATACGTCATCGGCGGTTTCAATTAACTTTGCGCCTTGGCGGATTAAATGATGGCAGCCTTTCGATAACGGATTATGAATTGAACCTGGAATTGCAAACACTTCCCGTCCCTGTTCCATGGCATGCCTTGCCGTCACGAGCGTGCCACTTTTTATCGCTGCCTCAACCACCAACACACCGAGACTCAGGCCGCTAATAATTCGGTTGCGTCGTGGAAAATAACCCGGCTTCGCCTGCGTTCCAATCGGAAATTCGGACACCAAGGCACCCGTCTTTATTATTTCCTCTGCCAGCGATTTATGCTGCGCGGGGTACACTCTGTCCAGTCCTGTTGCAGCAACCGCGATGGTCGCTCCTGTCGCTGCTAAGGCGCCCTTATGAGCGGCCTGGTCAACACCCAAGGCCAAACCACTGGTTACCGTTAAGCCAAATTTGGCAAAACTTTTTGCAAATGCTTGCGTTGTCTTTAACGCCATCGGTGATGGGTTTCTTGTGCCCACCATGGCTATTTGCAAGGAGCCCAAAAGCGACCTGTCACCACGAATGAAAAGTACCGGGGGCGGATCAGGTATTTCCTTTAATAAGACAGGGTAATCAGCATCGTGCCAGCACATCAAATGGCAACCCTCATTCTCTAACCACTTGAGATCTGGCTCAATTTCGTCATGGTCAAACCGCTTTATTAACTCAGCAACGTTTGCCGATAGCCCTGCTTTTTTTAACTCGACAATCGGCGCCGAAAAAACAGCTGATGGCGAACCAAATACGTCGAGTAATGCTACATACGTCTTAGCACCAACACCCTTAACCCGCCATAAAGCTAGCCATGCGCTTACCTCAGAAACATCAAAGCCTGACGATGAACACGCATCGTCAGGCCTTTTGATATTAAACAACGTACGGTGTGCGAACTACATCAAGACGGTGCATAACTCGCTGACTTTGCATAATAAGCCCATAACTAACCCGGTCAAATACTCGGAAAATCATTAGCACACCCGCTTCTTCATCCGGCAGTTTCACCTCAGCCCCACCACCAGCGATAACGTCTCTTACTGTTTCGCCTGCGCGATCAACCTGTAACACATGGCCTACTTCAACACCGTCTTGTTCGCCACGGTCAATCACCACGACGTCAAATTGCGCTACCTGAGACACCCCATCAACCACACCGACAATGCGTCCTTTAATATCCGTTTCGGGCGCATGTGGGAAATAGTTTTGTATGATCGGCCCTTCTAACGCCGGCAATAAGCGGTCGCCCTTACGCACTTCACGCGTAGATTTCGACAACATAACCGTCGCAGGATCGCCTTTTAAAGTCACCGCTGACTCAGCGATATACACCGACTCAAAGCCAAGCGACTCACCCGTTTCACCGTCTAAATATTCTTCGCCTTGACGAACAACAACATAACCGTCTTCGATGCTGTCGATAAATGAGCGGACGTATGCTTTATACCCTGGACTACCAAGTATGTGCTCATCATCAAACGCGACGATATACGGCGCTGAGTCATACTCTTCTTGCGTCATTATTCTGGGCTTATTTAAAAATGCAGCAATGGCGTCCAAAGGAATAGCGGGGATTGCGCCATCTAAACTGGTACGCCTAATCGAAGGAGATAACTTACCGTCACCTCTTTTTAGAGTCAGCCTTGGCTGCCCATCAATAAAAGACAGCTCAATAATATCGCCAGGGTATATTAAATGAGGGTTAGCAATCTGATCATTGGCTTGCCAAATATCAGGCCAGCGCCACGGTGTTTTCAGAAACCGTGCAGATATATCCCAAAGCGTATCGCCTTTAACGACAACGTATCGATCCGGATGTGATGGATTCAACTCAATGTTATCTGCCAATACATTCCAGCAAAGTAACACCCCGAGTAGCAACACTGATAGTTTTTTCATAGCCATAATCTTCCTTTTTGTTGGCTAATTAAGAACACTGTAAGTCTAGCCTAAAATATTCGCTATTCAAAGTTTAACCTAAATTAGTTAGAATTCCCCCTAAACAATTGAGTACAAACGCACATTTTTAACTTTTACAATGACAAAATTAGATATCCTTCGATTTCCAGACAAGCGATTACGCACAAAAGCAGTTGAAATTAGTACCGTTGACGATAACTTGCGCACATTTGTCGCTGATATGTTTGAAACGATGTATGAAGCACCAGGCATTGGTTTAGCAGCAACGCAGGTTAATTATCACAAGCGCTTAATGGTTATTGACGTATCAGAAGATAATAATGAGCCTCTTTGCTTTATCAACCCCGTTATTACTCACAAGGAGGGGATTGAGGTAATGCAAGAGGGCTGCCTTTCTGTGCCTGGTTTTTACGAAGACGTTGAGCGAGCCGAAAGCATTACGGTAAAAGCGTTAGATAAACACGGTGAATCGTTTGAATTGACGACCAACGATTTATTGGCCGTGTGCATCCAACACGAAATTGATCACTTGGATGGCAAGTTGTTTGTTGATTATTTATCCCCTTTAAAGCGCAACCGAATTCGAAAAAAGCTCGAACGTGCGGAAAAAGAACTCACAGGGCAAAAAAATCGACCGACGGCCAACCTTTAACCAACGCACACAACCCCAATGAAGATTATTTTTGCAGGCACGCCTGACTTTTCCACCCCAACCTTAAACGCATTAATTCAAAGCGAACACACCGTTTGCGCTGTTTACACGCAGCCTGACAGACCTGCTGGACGTGGACGAAAAATTCAACTAAGCCCGATCAAACAATGTGCTTTAGAACATGGGATACCGGTTGAGCAACCGCTAAATTTCAAGTCAGAAGAGTCGCTTAATACACTGGCTGACTACCAAGCCGACCTAATGATTGTTGTCGCCTACGGCATTATTTTGCCCGTAGCCGTATTAAATACGCCGCGCCTTGGTTGCATTAATATTCACGCCTCGCTACTGCCCCAATGGCGGGGCGCGGCGCCCATACAACGCGCCATTTTATCTGGTGATAAAGAAACCGGCGTTACCCTTATGCAAATGGACAAAGGGCTGGATACCGGCGATATGTTAGCTAAAGTGTACTGCCCAATCACCTTAGCCGACAACTCAAGCACGATGCACGATAAACTTGCCACACTAGGCGCCGATGCACTTATCAAGCTACTGCCGCTAATTGAAAAGGGCCAAACAAGCCCAACACCACAACCAAACTCCGACGTGAGTTACGCACATAAATTAAGTAAGCAAGAGGCATTGCTCGATTGGAAACAACCCGTCGTTGATATTCAACGCGCTATTCAAGGCTTCAACCCATGGCCCGTTGCCCACACCTTAATTAATGAAAAGCCTTTGCGTATTTGGCAGGCAAAAATCACCACGATTCTCTCGGCCGGCAAGCCGGGAGAAATAAAGACCGACAATGGCAAACTTTTTGTCGCCTGCGACGACTTTTATCTCGAAGTCACCGAGCTTCAGCCCGCCAACAAACGACGCATGAACGCCAACGACTACCTTGCCGGTCAGCAAATAAATGGAGCCTTGCTCGGATGACTAATACAAAACCTGCGCAGCCCTTAGCGTCTGCACGGCAAACTGCTGTTTCCGTTATATGCTCTGTCATCCAACAAGGAAAATCACTCACTGACGCCTTAAACTTGTGTGATAGTTTAGACCCCAGGGATGCTGCTTTCTGCCGTGAGCTGTGCTACGGCACCATCCGCTGGCATGACCGACTCAATGCCATTCTTAATTTATTGCTGAAAAAGCCATTCAAAGCGAAAGACACCGATATCACTGTTTTAGGCTTACTGGGTTTATATCAAATTATTTATTTAAGCACGCCCGATCACGCCGCCGTTTCTGAAACTGTTAATACGTGCAGCAAAGGTAAAAAACGTTGGGCAAAAAATGTGCTCAATGGCGTACTTAGACGCTTCTTACGCGAGCGAGACGCGCTGGAAAAAATTGTTGATGCGCAATTAAACCAACAGTTCTCTCATCCAAGCTGGCTAGTCAACCAATTAGAAAAAGATTGGGGTGCTGAGCGTGTCGCGGATATTCTTCACGCCAACAATCAATACCCACCCATGTCGCTACGCACAAACCAACATGTTGGTTCGCGCGATGCTTACATGAAGCAATTAAAACAAACCGGCATCAACGCGTCAGCTAACCCTTTTAATACCGTCGGGCTGACGCTAGATAGTCCCGTTAATGTGGATAAATTGCCCAACTTTTGGCAGGGCGCCGTTTCGGTGCAAGATAATGCCGCCCAACTGGCTGCAACGCTCCTGGACATCAACGACGGGCAGCGCATCCTGGATGTCTGCGCAGCGCCCGGTGGAAAAACCGCGCATATTCTTGAGTCCTCGCCCGATGGTATTTCTCTGGTTGCAATCGATATAGACGAACGACGAAACCTGCGCGTTATAGAAAATCTAGAACGCTTAAAATTAAATGCCGAGGTATTAACCGTTGATGGCTTAGAACCTGACGAGTGGTTTGACGGCAAACAGTTTCAACGAATCTTATTGGATGCCCCTTGTTCGGCTACCGGCGTTATTAGGCGCCACCCCGACATTAAATTGTTGCGAAAATCGTCTGATATTGCTGCACTGGTGGAATTACAAAACAAGTTACTTCATGCGATATGGCCATTGCTGGAGAAAAAGGGTGTGCTTTTATACGCCACCTGCTCTATATTATCGGCAGAGAATAGTCAGCAAATAGCCGATTTTATGCGCCAACACACTGACGCAAAGATCATGTCAATTGATGCTGATTGGGGGCAATCCTGTGAATACGGACAGCAAATATTGCCGGGCGAGAACAACATGGATGGGTTTTATTACGCATGCTTAACAAAAGTATAACGACAACGTATCTCAGCTTTCTTAGATGGCGGCTGTTGCTCGTCTTAATAATCTGGCTGTTTTCTGTCTCTTGTTTTGCTGACGAGGAAGCTAACATAACCGTCAACAGTGCGACCTTATCTCTTCAAGAACAAACTTTTTCCCTCAATGCCGATATCCACTACAATCTAAGTGACGAGGCAGTCGAAGCGCTACAAAATGGTGTCACGTTAACCTTTAATATTGATTTATCCGTAATAGAAACCCGAAACTGGCTATGGGATAAACATCTCAACAGCATCACGCTGCGTTACCGAATCAAATACCACACTCTCGCTGAAACCTACCAAATTTCTAATCTATCAAGCAATGCACAGCATAACTTTTCCAGCATAACCGCCGCTCTGCATGCGCTAGGCACCCTCAGAGACATTCCTATTCACGCCATTGCCGTCCCTGATGGCTATAACGCCCAAGGTTCTATCACGGCCTATCTCAATATCGAAGCCTTGCCGTTGCCCATGCGGCCCGTGGCATATATAACACCAGGATGGTATTTACGTAGCGACTCCTTTTTATGGCCCCTCAATCCATAAAAAAAAGAACCTACCTCATCCCTGCCGGGGTATTACTTAGCCTGCTTTTCAGTCTTTATTTGATGAGCCATGCGACGCAATCTTCATCGCAATTTAACGAATTATTTTCATCTCTTATCGTCGTTAATATTGTTGGCACACTTTTCTTACTCGGTTTGCTGATTGCAAATATTCGCTGGCTTTGGAAGCAGTTTAAAAAACAAGCCGTGGGGTCACGAATCACCGCACGAATTGTTTTATTATTTTTTGCCATCTCCGTTATTCCAACGGGCGTTGTGTTTTATTTTTCCAATCAATTACTGCACCAAAGCATCGACAGCTGGTTTGACGCACAAATTGACGACGCCATGCAAAACTCATTAACGCTAAGTCGGCGTTCACTCGATAATCGCACCATTTCGTTAATAAAAGAAACACGGCAAATTGCCAGCCAGCTTGAAGGGCAGTCCGATATATTCTTATCGCTGTCACTGGTCGGCTTATTGCAGCAGGCCAGCGCGGTTGAGCTCACTGCCTTTTCAAAACAAGGGCAAATCATCGCTTCAACCAACATCGACCCTAACGTATTAATACCCAACACGCCCGATAGCTCGATGCTATCGCTGCTTAGACAAAATGGCGAATTTATTGGCCTCGAGCCAGGCCCTCACAAAGGCCTAATTGTTAGAACCCTGGTTGAAATAAAACATTCCGCCATTAAGCGCTACTTGCAGGCAATTTATACTGTGCCGGAAGATATCAGTGAGCTCGCCAGCTCTGTCGAAGACGCTTATACCGCCTATCAAGAATTCAACTACTTGCGCAATTCTTTACGCTTTAGCTTCACATTAACGCTCTCGTTGGTACTGGTCTTTAGTTTGCTTGCCGCTAGTTGGGCCGCTTTTGTATTTGCTCGGGAATTAGTTGCTCCCATCCGCCAACTCGTTACCGGCACAAAAGCCGTTGCCGCGGGCGATTATGAAAAAAAATTAAAAGTAGGCCGGCAAGATGAGCTAGGCTTTTTAGTCAACTCGTTTAACGAAATGACTTCGCGGATTTTAAGTGCCCGTGTTGAAGCGCATACCGCACAAAAAGACGCCGAGGCTCAACACGCTTACCTAGAAACTGTATTGAGCCACTTATCTAACGGCGTTTTAAGTTTTGATTTGTCATTGCGACTTAAAACCATCAATCAAGGCGCCAATCAAATTCTTGAGCAACCTTTAACCGCTTGCATTGGTTTCTCGCTTGAAGACATTGCTGGCAAATTCCCAGAACTGCAAAACTTCACCAGCCTGCTCATTGACCATTTTTCAACGAAAGCCCATGAGTGGCAGCACGAATTTGTTTTTTCCACCGACAATCAAAAGAAAACATTATTACTCAAAGGCACGTCTTTATACGCAACGGATCAAACCTTATCTGGATACGTTTTAATATTTGATGACGTAACTCCAATTATCCAATCACAACGAAACGCGGCTTGGAGCGAAGTCGCACAACGACTTGCACATGAAATTAAAAACCCGCTGACACCCATACAATTGTCCGCCGAAAGATTACAAAGAAAACTAAAAGGGCTCTTAGACGACGATGCTGACAAGGTATTAAAAAAATCCACAGACACCATTGTGCAACAGGTCGCGGCAATGAAAAGCATGGTAAACGATTTTTCAAATTTCGCTAAACCCCCAAAGTCAAAACCTCATGTGTTACCCATCGGGCAACTTATTGACGACATTGCCACGTTATACCAAGCTCAAATTAAACAGCTCAATGTTACTATCGAAGATAACTTACCAAGCATTTTTGCCGACTCGGTACGCTTACGACAAGTACTCATCAACCTTATAAAAAATGCTCAAGAGGCAATTTCTGATACTGACAACGGTCAAATAACCGTGTCTGCTCGTCATCAACAAGATAGTCAATCAATTGAAATTTGTATTGCTGATAATGGTCCGGGGGTAGATAATTCCGAGGTTGAACATATTTTTGATCCTTACGTGACGTCTAAAGACAAAGGCACTGGGCTTGGACTTGCTATTGTTAAGAAAATTATCGAAGAACATGGCGGCAGCATCCGTATTAAAAAAGTTGAACCTCAAGGTGCAAACTTCGTCATTCAACTCCCTGTAATCAGCACGTAAACAAACGCAGTATTTTACGGAAAACCCTTATGAACAAACCTCATATTTTAGTTATCGATGACGAACCCGATATTCGCAGTTTAATTTGCGATATTCTAGAAGACGAAGAATATCAAGTCTCGACAGTAGACAGTGCCGCGGCCGCACAACAAGCGCGCCACGAATGTCGTCACGACTTAATTTTACTCGACATATGGATGCCCGATACCGATGGCGTAAGCTTACTAAAAGAATGGTCAAGTAGCGGCGAGCTTTCATGCCCCGTTATTATGATGTCGGGTCATGGGACGGTTGAAACAGCGGTTGAAGCGACCCGTTTAGGGGCTTATGACTTTTTAGAAAAACCGTTATCTATCGCCAAGTTACTATTAACCATTGAGCGCGCACTTGAAGCCGCAAAACTCAAGCAAGAAAATATTGAGCTCAAACAATTCTCGAGCAGCATTCAAGAACCGCTCGGTAACAGCCCGCAGATTTCACAATTATTGGAGCAAGCCCAGCGCCTCAGTCAGCACGACACGCGTGCGTTACTAACCGGCGAACCGGGCAGCGGCAAGGAAACTGTCGCGCGGTATATCCACGAAAATAGCGCCAGAAAACAAGGCCCTTTTATTGAGCTCAACAGCGGCATTATTACGTCGCATAATGCACTGGAGGAATTCTTTGGCCGTGAAGATGGCGACACCATTCACTACGGCTTGTTGGAAAAAGCAAACCACGGCACCTTGTTTATCGACGAAATCGGCGACATGGACAGCGACGTGCAGCTTCGCCTATTAAGTGCGCTTGAATCGAAGTCCTTTCAACGCGTTGGCGGCCACGATGAAGTAAAAGCTGACGTTAGAATTATCGCCTCTACACGCCAAGACCTTGAAGAGGCCATTCAAAACGGTCAATTCAGGCAAGATTTATACTACTTGCTTAACGTTGCATGCCTACATTTGCCTGCTCTGAGAGAAAGAAAGCAAGATATTCCGTTGCTGCTAGATTTTTATTTACAACACTATATAAAACGAGAAAATTTGCCGAAACGTAAATTTACCATTGCAGCGCAACAATTTTTGAGCGATTATACGTGGTTAGGGAATATACGTGAACTAAGGAATGTGGTTCAACGCCTCTTAATATTAGGCATTGGAGACGAGATTGGCTTAAGCGAAGTGAAAACAACACTTGGTGATTCCGCGAGATCCGTCATTTCATCAAATGATATACCTGTTTTTTATGACCTACCTCTTAAAGATGCTAGAGCACAATTTGAAAAAGCCTACTTGGATTATCACCTTGACCAACACAGTGGCAGTGTTACAAAATTGGCTAAAACTGCCGGTGTTGAACGAACCCACTTATATCGTAAGCTGCACGCCTTGGGTGTTGAGTTTAGAGGCAAGCGTTAAAGTAGAAAAGCGCTTTATCCGATGAGAATTATTATTTTAGGCGCTGGCCGTGTCGGCCTGACCGTTGCTAGCAATTTAGCCAGCGAAAATATCGACATTACGCTCATTGATAAAAATCAAAGCGTTATCGATGCCGCTTGCGAACGCCTAGATGTATCGGCGATTTGTGGCAACGTATCTCATCCGGATGTACTAGAAAGCGCCGGCATTAAAAAGGCCGATATTATCATCGCTGTAACCGACAGCGATGAAACCAATATGATGGCCTGCCAAATCGCTCACTATCTGTTTAATGTTCCAAAGAAAATAGCTCGTGTACGAGCGCAAGCTTTTTTAGATGTTCAAGACACCCTGTTTACCGCCGACGCAATTCCCATTGATGCCATCATTAACCCGGAAAATGAAATTGTAGATTTCATTAAGAACTTGGTTTTACACCCGGGTGCCCAACAAGTCTTATCCTTCGCTGAAGACGCGCTTAATTTAGTCGAAACAAAATTCGCTCGCCATCACCCAATGATTGGCAAATCAATAGCTGATTTAAGTAGCCTTTTGCAGGGGGTTTATGCTCGTATTGCCATCATCTACAGAAACAATGAAATTATCGTTCCAAACAACGGAACGATAATTGAAGAGGACGACCGCGTCTTTTTTATCGCCGCATCCGAGGTCATTCAAAAAGTATTAAATATACTGTTTAATCAGGACAAGCCATATAAACGCCTAATTATTGCCGGCAGTGGCAGAGTAGGGTTGGGCCTTGCAAAAGCACTAGAAAGTACCATGCAAGTTAAAATCATCACCACAAATAACTCTCAAGCTTACCAACTTTCAGAGCAATTAGACCAAAGCATCGTGTTATGTGGCGATGCCGCAGATGAAGCGTTCTTACTCGACGAAAACATTGATAGAACCGATGTTTTTTGTTCCGTCACCAACGATGATGAAACCAATATTCTGCGTGCCATGTTGGCAAAAAACCTTGGCGCTCGAGTTGTTATGAGTTTAGTCGATAGAAACGCCTACATGGGCATGGTTGATAACGGTTCAATTGACAACGTCATTTACCCACAGCACACAACCATCGGTAAAATCCTTACCCACGTGAGGGAAGGCGACATCTCAAGCGTACATTCCTTATTGCGTGGAAAAGCCGAAGCCTTCGAAGCCACTGTACTGGACAATGGCACTAAATCTGACATTGAAGGGAAGGCTATTGGCGAGGTCAAGTTACCAAAAGGCGTCACCATTATTGGTCTTGTGCGACAAGGGAAATCCTTACCCACAAAAAGCAACATAACGCTTGAAGGTGGCGACCACTTGATTCTCTTTATCGCTGATAAGTCTGTTATCAGCCAGGTAGAAGCGCTTTTTCGCCCGACAAAATCATTACTTAGCAAAATCATCGGCTAGATATGCACTTCAACGTCATTAGGCGCATATCCGGCCTACTACTCGGCCTATTTAGCATCACCATGCTGCCGCCAATACTCGTTTCATTTATATATAACGAACAAAACCACCAACCTTTTATCATCGGCTTTTTGGCCATTTTTTTAATCGGCTTCATGCTTTGGTTTTCCGCCAGGCATGCTAAAGAAGATTTAAGAACACGCGATGGGTTTATGATTGCTACGGTATTTTGGCTCAGTCTAGGTCTATCCGGGGCCATCCCTTTTTACGTTTCCACCATGCCATCGCTGTCATTGACTGATGCGATTTTCGAATCCATCTCCGGGCTAACAACGACTGGTGCTACCGTTATTACTGGCTTAGACGACTTACCAAAATCGATCCTTTTCTACCGCCAACAACTTCAATGGTTAGGTGGCATGGGCATTATTGTACTCGCCGTTGCCATCTTACCGATGCTGGGTATTGGCGGTATGCAGTTGTATAAAGCCGAAACCCCCGGACCCGTTAAAGACGCCAAATTAACCCCACGCATTACCGAGACTGCAAAAGCGCTATGGACGATTTATGCCGGCTTAACCATTGCCTGCGCATCAGCCTATTGGCTCGGCGGCATGACCCTCTTTGACGCAATAACGCATAGCTTCAGCACAGTTTCAATCGGCGGATTCTCAACCCACGATGCGAGTTTTGCCTTTTTTAACAGCTCTGTACTCAACTATATCTGTATTGCCTTCATGTTTATTGCCGGTATTAATTTTGCCCTGCACTTTAAAGTTGCCAATTCATTCAATTTCAAACTGTATGCGCAAAATAGCGAACTAAAGGCCTACGCATCTATCTTGCTTATTCACATCGTCATCATCTGCTCAACACTTTACGCCTTAGGTATAGTCATGAGCGATTCAAACGCAATAGAACAAACCATCTTTCAAGTCGTTTCTTTCGCAACCACTTCCGGCTTCACCTCAACCGATCACGCAAGCTGGCCATTATTTATTCCCGTGTTGCTTGTTTTTATGAGTTTTTACGGTGGCTGTGGCGGCTCAACAGCCGGCGGCATTAAGGTGGTACGAATACTTATTATGCTGAAACAGCTCGGCAAAGAAATTACGCACCTTATTCACCCGCATGCAGATATGCCTGTGAAGCTAGATCATCACATCGTCTCTCGCCCAATTATTAACGCCGTGTGGAGTTTTTTCTCAGCCTATATTTTATCTTTTGGCGTTTTGATGATTCTAATGATGGTGACAGGGTTAGACCAAGTCACCGCTTTCTCTGCTGTGTCCGCCACACTGAATAATTTAGGCCCCGGCTTAGGTGATATCAGCAGCAATTACACAAGCATACCGGACGCCAGCAAATGGATCGCTTGCTTTGCCATGTTGCTCGGACGTTTAGAAATATTTACTTTATTGGTCCTCTTTAGCCCCGTTTTTTGGCGCGATTAAATGTCCGATATTCAACTAAAATGGGATGCCATTTACCATAAACGCGGTGGCACCACACCTCAGCCAGCAACCATGTTATCGGCATATACCCACTTATTACCAACCCAAGGGCTAGCCTTAGACCTTGCCTGTGGCCTTGGAGGCAATAGCTTCTTTCTAACAATGCACGGTTTAAAGGTAGATGCATGGGATATTTCAACCGTCGCCATTGAACACATTAACAATAATTGCGCCGACGTTACAGGTATCCAAGCGTCTGTTGTTGATATCAGTCATGCATCATTTCCCACAAACCACTACGACGTTATTGTCGTTTCACGTTTTTTAGATCGCCAAATCATCCCCCAACTCATTGATACATTAAAAATTGGCGGCTTGATTTTTTACCAAACGTTTACGCTTGAAAAGGCACATGGTATAGGGCCTAAAAACCCCGTGTTTTTACTTAAACGCGGCGAGCTTTTATCTTTATTTCCTTCTCTATCAGCGGTGATTTATCACGAAGAAGCTTGCATTGGGAACCTTAACAAAGGCACCAGAAACGAAGCCATTCTTATTGCACAAAAGCTTTAGACTGAAAACATCACTCGATTCAGTATTCATTGTATAATGATGGGCTAACTTTAATTTGAAGCCTCATTATGTCTAATATCAAAAGCATATCTCCCATCCAAGCATATGGGATTCTCGAAAACGATTCCCAAGCGTTACTAATTGACACTCGCACGAGCATTGAACATTCATTTCTTGGCCACCCTATTAGCTCCATTCTTGTGACCATAAAAAACCCTCCGGCATGGGATGTTGTCGCTGATTTTGTCGCTCAAATAGAAAAGCACGCCGCCTCTAAATCAACACCTCTTGTCTTAATGTGTCGCAGCGGTGCGCGATCAATGGCGGCAGCTAAGTTATTGGAGGAATCCGGCTACACCAACTTATACAATATGGATGAGGGTTTCGAAGGCGATAAAGACACTGACAATCACCGCGGCACACTTGGCGGCTGGCGCTTCCATAATCTACCGTGGGAACAAAGCTAATCACACCAGCCTTAACATTTTTGGCTAACAACATTTAATTTATAGGAAATAACTTTCGTGAAACAGAACCTTCGTAATATCGCCATCATTGCCCACGTTGACCACGGCAAAACAACCCTCGTTGACAAATTACTGGAGCAATCCGGCACGCTTGACCGTAAATCTCTTGGCGCCGAACGCGTTATGGATTCTAACGACCAAGAACGTGAACGCGGCATAACCATTCTTGCTAAAAACACAGCGATTGAATGGCAAGGCATCCACATCAACATCGTGGACACCCCAGGCCATGCTGATTTTGGCGGCGAAGTAGAGCGCGTTCTGTCTATGGTTGATTGCGTATTATTATTGGTTGATGCTGTTGACGGCCCCATGCCTCAAACTCGCTTCGTTACCTCCAAAGCATTCGAACAAGGCTTAAAGCCGATTGTTGTTATCAATAAGGTTGATCGCCCTGGCTCAAGACCTGATTGGGTAATTGACCAAGTATTTGATTTATTCGACAAACTGGGTGCAACCGATGAGCAGTTAGATTTCCCAGTTATTTATGCCTCTGCCATTAACGGCGTTGCTGGTCCTGAAGCTGACGAACTAGCGGATGACATGACCCCGTTATTCGAAATCATTAGAGATTCAGTGCCTCAGCCAGAAGTTGATATTGACGCACCGTTCCAAATGCAAATATCTTCACTAGCGTACGACAGCTACGTTGGCGTTATTGGTGTTGGCCGTATCACACGCGGCACATTAAAACCCGGCCAAACAGTGGTCGTTGTTGATAGCGACAACAAAGAACGTAAAGCAAAAGTATTAAACGTTAAAGGCCATTTGGGCTTAGAGCGCATTGATGTTGAAGAAGCCTTTGCTGGCGACATCATCTGCATTAACGGTATCGACAACCTAGGTATTTCAGATACATTATGTGACCCTGACTGCATTGAAGCAATGACCCCTTTATCAGTTGATGAGCCAACCGTTAGCATGACGTTCTCTGTTAACAACTCACCGTTCGCTGGTCAAGATGGCAAATACATTACCTCACGTAATATTAAAGACCGTTTAGCGCAAGAGTTAATTCATAACGTCGCTTTACGCGTTAAACAAGGCGCGACCCCAGACAAATTTATCGTCTCTGGTCGTGGCGAGCTGCATTTGTCTGTCTTAATTGAAACCATGCGCCGCGAAGGTTACGAAATAGGTGTCGGCCGCCCTGAAGTGATTCAAAAAGAAGTTGACGGCAAAATGCAAGAACCGTATGAGCAAGTGGTTATTGACATTGAAGAGAAGCACCAAGGCCCCATTATGGAAGAAATGGGCTTGCGTAAAGCTGAACTAACTAACATGGAACCAGACGGAAAAGGCCGTATGCGCCTTGAGTTCATGAGCCCATCACGTGGCTTAATTGGCTTCCGCGGTCACTTCTTAACGCTTACCTCTGGCTCAGGCATTATGACCAGTATCTTCGATCATTACGGCGAAGTAAAAGCCGGCGAAGTTGGCGCACGTAAAAATGGCGTGTTAGTTTCTATGGTTAAAGGCAAAACAGCAGCCTTTGGCTTATTTGGATTGCAAGATCGTGGCAAGCTTTTCTTAGGCCACGCGGAAGAAATCTACGAAGGCCAAATTGTTGGCTTACATTCTAGAAACAACGATTTAGCGGTTAACCCAACAAAAGGCAAGCAGCTAACAAACGTTCGCGCATCAGGCACAGACGAAGCGTTAACACTGGTGCCGCCTATTTTAATGACCCTAGAGCAAGCGCTAGAATTTATTGAAGACGACGAGTTGGTTGAAGTAACACCAAGCTACATTCGTTTAAGAAAGAAATTATTAACTGAAAACGAACGCAAGCGCGCATCACGCGGGCCTAAATCGTAAGCGGAGAAGTATACATCTAAGGGCTCAATACTTATTGCGCCCTTAGATGTATACTTAATTCTTTAAAACCCACACGCAAAAAAAAACCGACGAAGAAAACTTCGTCGGTAATATGTCACCTAGCTTGGTTGGCAAATCATTCCTTTTCAACATCCTTGTTGACGATGCAGTCCTTTACATCTTCCTTACAAACAATCCTTGTTTGGCGAGATCCTTCTCGTAAATTCTTTGGCGACGGTGAAATTATAAGCGCTCTGCTTTTTTTTAATCGTCAGCCTAAGCTTCTTTTCGTGTAAGCATATGCTTACACTCGCCCACTCTTCACGAATTTGATTGCCATTTTTCAACACCCCCATTAGTATGTTAATCAAACGCTAATATATAGAGGCACACTCATGAGCTGGACTAAAAAAATTCTTCGCATCAATCTCACTGACCGCACATCCGCATCTGAAGACCTGAACATGGAATGGGCCAATCTCTACCTAGGCCAGCGCGGATTAGCGACAAAATACTTTACTGAAGAAGTTGACCCTAAAGTTGAACCGCTTTCCCCTGACAACAAGCTATTCATGGTCACCGGCCCTTTAACTGGCACGATGGCCACAACAGGCGGTCGTTATTCATGCGTCACCAAAAGCCCCTTAACCAACGCACTGGCTTGTTCAAACTCAGGCGGTTTCTTCGGCAATGAAATGAAATGCGCCGGCTGGGACATGATTGTTTTAGAAGGCAAAGCCAGCTCACCTGTCTACATCCACATCAGCAATGAGCAATGCGACATTCTTCCTGCCGATGATATTTGGGGTAAATCTGTTTGGGAAGCCGACGAATGGCTGCATAAAGCACATCAAGACCCACAACTTCGCATCGCCGCAATTGGCGTACCGGGCGAAAACGGCAATTTATACTCGGCCATTGTTAACGACCTTCACCGCGCCGCCGGCCGTTCTGGTGTTGGTACTGTGATGGGCTCCAAAAACGTCAAAGCAGTAACACTTCGCGGCAGTATAGGCGTAGGCAACATTAAAGACCCTAAACGTTTTTTTGAGGCCACTAACAAAGCAAAAAAACTGATTGAAGAAACAGAATTAGTCGTGGGCTTACGCATCATGGGCACCAATGTGATGATGAACCATATGAACGAAGTAGGTGCTTTGCCGGCTAGAAACTGGCAAGACAGTATTTTTGAAACAGCGCCTAAATTATCTAGCGAAGCGATGGCCGTTCCTAGAGAAAGCGATGGCAAACCCAACCTCACCAGAAATGCGGGCTGTTTTGCTTGTACTATTTCATGTGGACGCATCTCAACCATTGACCCTGAACATTTCAGTATCAAAAATAGAGACGACATTCATAAATACTTCAAAGGCAATTCTGGCGGAAATGAATACGAAGCTGCCTGGGCCTTAGGCTGTGACACCGGCGTTGACGACATAGATGCCGTGACCTATGCAAACTTTGTTTGTAACGAACAAGCACTAGATCCCATCTCTGCTGGCGCAACCATTGCCGCGGCTATGGAGCTATTTGAACTTGGCATTCTTACCAAAGAGGACACCGGCGGCATTGAATTAAACTTCGGTAACGCCGCAGCCATGGTGGAATGTATCGAGCTGATTGCAAAACACGAGGGCTTTGGTAAAGAGCTCGCGCAAAGCTCACTTCGCTTTTGCACGAAATACGGCCGCCCCGATTTAGCCATTGTTGTTAAAGGGCAAGAATTCCCCGCCTATGATGCCCGTGGTGTTAAAGGCATGGGCTTGGGTTATGCCACGTCCAACCGTGGCGCTTGCCATGTTCGTGGCTACACCAATGCATCAGAAACTGCTGGCGTTCCATTCAAAACCGACCCATTAGCAACCGAAGGCAAAGCAGAATTACTGATTGCTTTTCAAGACACTACCAGCGTATTTGATTCAGCAGGTATCTGTACTTTCTCATCCTTTGCACAAGGACTTGAAGAAGTGGCTGAGCAACTAGACGCTGCTTGCGAGGGCGATTGGACAGCAGAAAAATTGGCTGAATTAGGTGAACGCGTTTGGAATATGGAACGTGATTACAATAACCGCATTGGCTTTACCGCTGCGGACGACACGCTACCGCCTCGTTTATTAAACGAGCCCGTTAAAGCTGGCCCTGCCAAAGGCCATGTTTGCGAGCTAGACCAAATGCTCCCCGAATATTATGAAAAACGCGGCTGGAATACCGATGGCACAGTAAAAGAAGAGACTAAACAACGCCTTAACCTCAGCTAGAAAAACACAAAGAGGCGCATTAGCGTCTCTTATTTAATATGTCAGAAGTTACCGTAAAATTATTCGCGTCACTCGCTAAAGTCGCACCGGAAAATATAGGTGGGGAAATTAAAACCTTCCCACTTGACCCCGGTGATACCATCCCAGATATTGTTAGCAAAGCAAAACTTGGCCATAGAAACCTTCATCTAATCGTTTTAAATGGCACCTATATTGATAAAGACAAGCGCGCATCAACCGTTTTATCCGATGGAGATGTCCTCGCTTTTTGGCCTCCCGTTATCGGTGGTTAGGTAATAAACCAACCTCTAACACACTTCTCGCTTGCTATCCCTCGCCGTTATTGGGAAAATGCCAACTTAACCAGCCATTCAGTAGACAATTAAACATGGATAACAGAACCGCAACTGTTAAACGCGACACCTTAGAAACGCAAATTTCCGTTACCGTTAATTTAGACGGCACCGGCAAAACCAATTTCTCTACCGGCATTCCATTTTTAGAGCACATGCTCGACCAAATCGCACGCCATGGTATGTTCGATTTAGACATCAACGCCAACGGCGATTTACACATCGATGCTCACCACACCGTTGAAGACTTAGGCATTACCTTTGGCAAAGCTGTCAACGATGCACTGGGCGATCGAAAAGGCATTTATCGTTATGGCCACGCTTATGTGCCATTAGACGAAGCACTCTCGCGCGTGGTTATTGATTTCTCTGGTCGTCCAGGCTTAGTGTATGACGTGGACTTCCCGCGCGCTAGAATTGGCGATTTTGATGTGGACTTGTTTCGCGAATTCTTCCAAGGCTTCGTCAATCACGCCAATATAACCCTACACATTGATAATCTAAAAGGCGTTAACGCACACCACATTGCGGAAACTATTTTCAAAGCCTTTGGGCGCGCATTACGCTTTTCATTGGAAAGGGATGCCCGCATGTCTGGCATTATGCCGTCCACCAAAGGTTGTTTGTAAACCTTAGACGAGAACTAAACTATGGCCACCGTTGCCGTTATAGATTATGGAATGGGCAATCTGCATTCCATTTCAAAAGCACTCAAAACTGTATCGCCAGACGCTAACGTCATTGTTAGCGCAGACAAAAACACCATTTTATCGGCCGACCACGTTATTTTTCCTGGCGTTGGCGCTATTCGCGACTGCATGGCCGCTATACGCGCTGCCGGTTTAGATGAAACAATTAAGCACGTTGCTAAAAGTAAGCCCTTGCTTGGCATCTGCATTGGCATGCAAGCACTGTTAGAGCACAGCGAAGAAAACGGTGGAGTTGACGGCCTTGGCATCATACCCGGCAACGTTATAAAATTTTCACCTAATGCTACAAACAAACAAAATAATAAACTTAAAATCCCACATATGGGATGGAATGAAGTTAATTTTGATTCGATTAGCCCATTATTTAAAAATATAGCTAAAAAAGAGCGTTTTTATTTCGTTCATAGCTATCATGCAAATAAAGTGGGAGATAATTACGTATTAGCCACTACAGAATACCCAAATTCTTTTCCATCTGCGATAAAGTGGAAAAATATCGTTGCTGTGCAGTTTCACCCCGAAAAAAGCCAGCACGCGGGCTTACAATTTCTTAAAAACTTTTTAAACTGGGACGGACAGTCCTAAGCAACAGGAATATTCCAAGATGATTCTTATACCCGCTATTGATCTTAAAGAAGGCAAATGCGTACGTTTACGCCAAGGCCGCATGGACGACGAAACCATTTTTTCAGACAACCCCGTAGAAGTGGCCACACGATGGGTCAACGAAGGCGCAAAACGCTTGCACCTTGTTGACCTTGATGGCGCATTTGCTGGTAAGCCCGTTAATGCAGGCGTGGTACACGATATTGCCGAAGCCCACCCCGGCTTAATCATTCAAGTTGGCGGCGGCATCCGCGATGAGGACACCATTCAAACCTACCTTAATGCCGGCGTTCAATATGTCATCATCGGCACCAAAGCAGTTAACGCACCGCATTTTGTTGGTGACGTTTGCAAAGAGTTCCCCGGCCATATTATCGTTGGCTTAGATGCAAAAGATGGTAAAGTCGCTATGGATGGTTGGTCTAAACTGTCTAAACACGACATTATCGATTTAGCACAACATTTTGAAGATGACGGCGTAGAGTCCATTATTTATACCGACATCGGCCGAGATGGCATGATGAAGGGCGTTAACGTTGAAGCCACCGCAAAACTTGCTCGGTCTATTCGCATCCCTGTTATCGCCTCCGGCGGCATCACCAATATGGATGATATCCACGCATTAGGCAAAGTAGCTGGCGACGGCATTATGGGCGCCATCACCGGTCGCGCCATTTACGAAGGCACACTCGATTTTGCCGAAGGCGAAAAGCTCGCAGAGACCTTCTCTTAATTATGGGCCTCGCCAAACGCATCATTCCTTGCCTTGACGTCAAAAACGGCCGTGTTGTAAAGGGCGTTAAATTTGTTGATATTCGCGACGCAGGCGACCCGGTTGAAATCGCTCGCCGTTATGACGCAGAAGGCGCAGATGAAATTACCTTCTTAGACATTACCGCCACCTCCGATAACCGCGACACCATGGTTCATGTTGTTGAGCAAGTCGCCGGCGAAGTATTTATCCCCTTAACCGTCGGTGGCGGCATTCGCAAGTTAGAAGACATTAGCCGCATGTTAAAGGCAGGTGCCGACAAAGTTGGTATCAATAGCGCTGCTATTTTTAATCCTGAATTTGTTAAAGAAGCGGCTGAACGGTTTGGCTCCCAATGTATCGTTGTAGCAATAGATGCTAAATGCGTCAGCGCAGACGGAGAAGCCAAACGCTGGGAAATATTCACCCACGGCGGCCGCAAAGAAACCGGCATTGACGCCATCGAGTGGGCAATAAAAATGGTCGACTTTGGTGCTGGCGAAATTTTACTTACCAGCATGGATCGCGACGGCACTAAAATTGGTTTTGACTTGGAACTTACCCGTGCTATCAGCGAAGCTGTGGCCGTACCCGTTATTGCATCCGGCGGCGTCGGTACATTAGACCATTTAGTTGATGGCGTCACTAAAGGTAAGGCAGATGCTGTATTAGCCGCCAGTATATTTCACTTTGCCGAATTTACCGTTGGCGAAGCCAAACAACACATGCGCGACAATGGCATTGAGGTTCGTTTATGAGTAACTGGTTAGATGGCGTTCGTTGGAACGAACAGGGCCTTGTGCCGGCAATTGCGCAAGATGGCAGCAGCGGTAAAATTCTGATGTTTGCCTGGATGAACAAAGAAGCTCTGCAATTAACAGCAGAAAAAGGCCATGCCGTGTATTGGTCGCGTTCACGCAAAAAGTTATGGCATAAAGGCGAAGAATCGGGGCACCAACAAATTATCAAAGACATTCGCCTCGACTGCGACGAAGACGTTATTTTATTATCGGTTGAACAAAAGGGCGGCATTGCCTGTCATACTGGTCGCGAACGGTGTTTTTACCGCCACTTAAAAGATGGCCAATGGCTAAGCACCGACCCTGTATTAAAAGACCCGAAGAGCATCTATTCAACATGAGCGACATACTTAAACAACTCGAAGTCGTGTTACAACAACGCAAACAAGACGACCCTAGCTCGTCATACGTTGCCAGCTTGTACGACAAAGGTCTGGACACCATCTTAAAAAAGATTGGCGAGGAAGCAACCGAAACCGTTATTGCAGCCAAGTCCGGCGATAAAAAACAAATCATTTACGAAACTGCTGACCTTTGGTTTCACAGCCTTGTCTTACTTGCGCAACAAGATTTAAGCGCCGACGATGTACTAAAAGAACTCGAACGCCGCTTCGGGCTCTCCGGCTTAGATGAAAAAGCCAGTAGAACCAAGTAGAATACCGATACTTAAACCACATCTTTAGGGGTCCCCATGGCCGGCATTGGTATTTGGCAGTTAGTTATTATTCTCGTTATCGTCTTATTATTATTCGGAACAAAGCGCTTAAAAAATCTAGGCGGCGACTTAGGCGGTGCCATTAAGGGTTTTAAAGGCGCAATGAAAGAAGGCAATGACGAAAGCATAAAAGACGATCAAACGCCTATTTCCAGCGATAACCCCAGCAAATAACTAGGCGTTAGGGTCAGCACAACGCCTGATTCTAACTTTGTTTATTTAAATCATGCACGCCATTTTCTTTATCTTCATACTGCTCATGTCATCATCCAGCTTCTCTGCACCCACTGATTTAAAAGCCTGCCCTAATAAGCCCAATTGTGTGTCGAGCAAATCAAGTGATGAACACGCAATAACACCTTTTACATTAAGTAACGGCGCAACACTCAATATGCAACAATTAGTTGTGCTTGTTAGCAGTATTGATGCACGAGCTAGCGTTATCCACGACGAACAAACACTTCATGCTGAATTTACCAGCCGCGTTTTTGGTTTTGTTGACGACCTAGACTTAATTTTAGATACAAATACCGCCACCTTACATGTCCGCTCCGCCTCAAGAACCGGCTACTACGATTTTGGCGTTAATAGGCGTCGCGTAGAAAAACTTCGCAGTCTATTAACAGAACAAAGCATTATCCAATGATGCCCATAGCGGCGCCGCTATCGTCACACCCCAAATATTGGGCTGAGTGTTATGGTGTAGCACCGTTTTTACCGACCACACGCGCCGAAATGGATGCGCTAGGTTGGGACAGCTGCGACATCATCATCGTTACTGGCGATGCCTATGTTGACCACCCCAGCTTTGGCATGGCGGTTATCGGCCGACTACTCGAAAAACAAGGTTTCCGCGTCGGCATTATTGACCAACCGAACTGGCAAAACGCTGATGATTTTGCAGCACTTGGCCAGCCGAATCTATTTTTCGGCATCGCTGCGGGCAATATGGATTCCATGATTAACCGCTATACAGCGGATAAACGCGCACGCTCCGATGACGCTTACACACCCAATGATAAAGCCGGCCACAGACCAGATCGCGCCGTAATTGTTTATACCCAGCGCTGCAAAGAGGCCTTTCCAGACTCCCCTATTATCATCGGCAGCATCGAAGCCAGCCTACGTCGAATTGCACACTACGACTATTGGGATGATGCCGTCAGGCGCTCAGTTTTAGTCGATTCTCAAGCGGATATGTTGCTCTACGGCAATGCCGAACGTGCCATTACAGAATTGGCGCACCGTTTATCGAAAAATGAACCTGTTAGCAATATTACAGATATCCGCGGCACCGCATTTGTACGTAACACACTACCTAATGGCTGGACGCTCATTGACTCGACCCGTGTGGACAGACCCGGTAAAATTGACCCGCACAACAACCCCTACCAATCTGATGAAGAACTTGCCGCGGCAACGGGCGGTAAATGCCAAATCAGCAATGCTCCCCATGCAAACGATGGCAGTCAAGTGGTCTCGCTCAAGTTTTTACCCAAACACAGTAAAACAGACCGCGCTAAAACGGTTATTCGCTTGCCATCGTACAAAAAAGTTAAAAGTGATCCCGTGTTATATGCACATGCTTCGCGAGTTTTACATTTAGAAACCAACCCCGGCAATGCCCGTGCGCTTGTGCAAGAAAACGACGGCAAAGACGTTTGGCTAAACCCACCGCCCATTCCTTTATCTACCGAAGAAATGGACGAAGTCTTTGCTCTGCCGTACCAACGCGTTCCACACCCAAAATACGAAGGACAAAAAATCCCTGCGTACGAGATGATTCGTTTTTCTATTAACATCATGCGCGGCTGTTTTGGCGGCTGTACCTTCTGCTCTATTACCGAACACGAGGGCCGCATTATTCAAAATCGATCAGAGCAGTCTATCTTGAATGAAATTGAAAACATTCGCGACAAAACTCCTGGTTTTACCGGCACAATCTCCGATCTTGGCGGCCCAACCGCCAATATGTACCGTCTCGCCTGCAAGGACCCGAAAATTGAAGCCGCGTGTCGCTTACCGTCGTGCGTATACCCCGGTATTTGCGACAATTTAAATACAGATCACGACCCATTAATCAAACTGTATAAGAAAGCGCGCAAAATCAAAGGCGTTAAGCGCGTCTTAATTGCCTCGGGTTTACGTTACGATCTTGCCGTTGAGTCACCTGAATACGTTGAAGAACTCGTCACCCACCACGTAGGCGGCTATTTAAAAATTGCGCCTGAGCATACTGAAGATGCGCCGCTATCTAAAATGATGAAGCCCGGTATTGGAACATATGATCGATTCAAAGAAATGTTCGAGAAATTCACAAAAAAGGCGGGTAAAAAACAGTACCTCATCCCATACTTTATCGCCGCACATCCCGGCACCGAAGATGAAGACATGGTGAACCTTGCATTATGGCTCAAGAAAAATAAATTCCAAGCTGACCAAGTTCAAACCTTTTACCCCTCACCCATGGCGACCGCCACCACCATGTACCACACAGGTAGAAATCCGCTTAAAGGCTTGAGCTATAAAAGCGAAAAAATAAACACTGTTAAAAAAATTGAACAGCGGCGTTTACACAAGGCGTTGCTGCGCTATCACGACCCTAAAAATTGGCAGGTCATCAAAGAGCTGTTATTAAGCTTGGGGCAAAAGAAACTGATCGGTGACGGTAAAAATTGCTTAATCCCCTCCCGTCAACCTAGCGACCGCCCCAGTCGCACAATAAAAGGTAAGCCTTTCTTAACAAAACACACGAAAGCGGGTTATTCGCCCCCAAGAAATAAAACAAAACGTAAATAACCCGTCGTTTGCATAAACAATATTTCGTCTAGGCATTTCTATTATTATCACGCATGATGTTAAAAAACCTAACGTCTAACTGGGGTTTTGAGCCCATTCTCGTTGAGGATGGCGAAGGCGCATGGGATGCCTTACAAGGTGAAAATCCACCACGCATTTTATTGCTGGACTGGGAAATGCCCAAACTCGATGGTGTGCAATTAAGCCAACGCATACGAGAAAACGACACTAACGACCCACCGTATATTATTCTGCTAACAGGGCGAAGCGAGGCGGAAGATATTGCCGAAGGGCTTGCCGCCGGCGCTAATGATTACTTGTCTAAACCGTTCAAAAAAGCGGAATTAGAAGCATGCATTAAAGTAGGTGAACGTTTATTAACACTGCAATTCGAACACATACAGGCTCTTGCTGACGCTGAACTTGCTGCTTGCGTTTTTACTCACGCACTAGAGGGCATCGTTATAACGGATGAAACCGGAAAAATTATCGATGTGAATAAAACCTTTAGTGATATCACCGGCTATTCTCGAGAAGAGTCCATTAACAAGAACTCCCAATTTCTTACACCCGAAAACCATGATGACGCATGGAAAGCTGTTTTAACAACCGGGCAGTGGTCTGGCGAGGTTTGGAATAAACGCAAAAATGGCGAAGCCTTTGTTCAACAATTGACCATCAACACGGTTAATAATGAAGAAAACCACGTTAAACACTACATTGGCATGTTTTCTGATGTAACTGAACGAGCGCGATTCCAAGAAGAGTTGGCGTATGCCGCAAACCATGACGGCCTTACAAACCTTGCGAACCGCCAGTTGCTAAAAGACCGGTTACACCAAGCCATGGCAAATACCCGCCGTACCGGCACGCCCTTAGCCGTTGTATATCTCGATCTCGATGGTTTCAAAGCAGTCAACGATCAATTTGGACATGAACAAGGCGATAAAGTACTCGTATCTTTAGCCAATCACATGAATGATTTAGTGCGGGATACCGATACCGTAGCGCGAGTTGGTGGCGATGAATTTGTGGTGCTGTTAACCGGATTAACCAACAATGATGGTTGTGAACTGACGTTATGGCGCTTACTCGCCGCGGCCACTACATCTGTTGATATTGATGGCATGCAAGCTGATGTGTCAGCCAGTATTGGCGTCAGTTTGTTCACTAAAGATGATGATATAACCGATGAAATGCTACTCGATCAAGCCGACCAAGCCATGTATGACGCCAAAAAAGGCGGCAAAAATCGCTATCAATTCTTTGGCGATAAGCGACTCGGCTAGCTCTTTTCAAAGCATTCGTTACTGCCGGCTTTAGCGCATAGCTGGGCCAGCAACTCTCAGCAGTCGCCACCGCTATATTGATACCTGTATTGGCCACCACCGCGCCTAATACCTTCGTATTTAGTAGCGAACCCCTGTATCGAGCTCAAGTATGCAAGAAGAGCTTGTGTTGAATTTAGTGAATGCGATTTTGTAACCGAAATTTGTTGATTCGTTTTAGTCTGAACCTGATAAATTAGACTGTATCCTGTATATTTAAAATCCACGTATCAGGGCCTATCAGCTATGAGTGAAACCGTAATAGCACAAAATCAGTCGTTAGTGGATTTACTAACTTATTTACAACCAATACAAGATGCCCTAGGTGGCAGCGCTGGCTTATTCGCCTTAGTGATTATTGTGCTTTCGTATGTCGCTGCAAATATTATCGCACTTGTCGTATCGAGGGTCATTGTACGAGCCACCCAAAAAACGTTATTCACTTGGGATGATCAAGTGGTTGAAATCATGCATCGGCCTCTATTTTGGAGTGTGCTTACGTTAGGTTTCTTGGTCGCTTTAACACCACTATCGCCACCTGCTTTAATTTCCAGTGTATTAAACTCCTACGTGGCGACGGTGTTAGTTATTATCTGGTCCGTCTTTTTAATTCGGCTATTAAAGATTCTATTAAAGGCATTGAGCCTGAGCGAACATAAACGCTTATTTGTGCAACCCCAAACCCTTCCTCTTTTCGAGAATTTGGGCGTTATTATCGTCGTCGCTATCGCCATCTATTTCATTTTCAAATCTTGGCACGTCGATATGACAGCCTGGCTTGCTTCTGCGGGCATCGTCGGCATTGCCATAGGTTTCGCCGCAAAAGATACCTTAGCCAACTTATTTTCAGGCGTGTTTATTCTAGCGGACGCACCCTACAAAATTGGCGATTACGTGGTATTAGATACTGGTGAGCGAGGCAAGGTGACACACATCGGCATCAGAAGCACTCGATTATTAACCCGCGACGATGTTGAAATAACCATACCCAATGCCATTATGGGAAATACGCGCATCATCAATGAATCAGGCGGGCCCCATGAGAAATTTCGCATTCGGGTAAGTGTTGGCGTCGCCTATGGTTCAGACATAGATCAAGTTAAAGACATACTAATGGGCATTGCGATTGCTGAACAACATGTGTGTGAAACCCCTACACCACGGGTGCGTTTTCGAACCTTTGGCGCATCGAGCCTGGACTTAGATTTAATGTGCTGGGTCGCTAACCCTGAGGTACGAGACAGTGTTTTGGATGCCTTAAATACGACCATTTATAAACGATTCCAAGCAGAGGGCATTGAAATCCCGTATAGCAAACAAGACATTTATATTAAGGAAATGCCGCCATCTTAATGCGGGGTTATATAAGAAATCACGGCCTTAACGCATGGCCTTTAAGCCATAAAAGTTGGCAAAAATGACGGTCACACTCAATACCATTTGGGTCGATGCCGACGCTTGCCCCGTCGTTATTAAAGACATACTATTTCGTGCGGCAGACCGTACCAAAACCCAAATCACACTGGTGGCTAATCAGCCGATTCGCGTTCCACCGTCGGCCTATATTTCCTTTTTACACGTTTCATCAGGCTTTGATGAAGCCGACAACGAAATTGTTAAACGCATGCAGGCAGGTGATTTAGTCATTACCGGCGATATTCCTTTAGCCGCAGACGTGATTGAAAAAGGCGGCACCGCACTTAATCCCCGTGGCGAACTGTATACCAAAGAAAACATAAAGGACCGGCTTAATATGCGTGATTTTATGGAAACCATGCGATCCAGCGGACTTGAAGTGGGCGGTGGCCCTCCGCCACTCAACAATACCGACAAGCAAACCTTTGCCAATCAACTCGATAAGCTGCTAACGAAGGCAGGGCGTTAACTGTATAATTCCGGCAATCAAAACACTAGGACACTCCCATGCCTAAAGCCAATGAATTAAAATGCGGAATGGTTGTTGAAGTCAATGACGAACCGTATTTAGTAAAAAAAATCGATGTACGCAACCCCTCTTCACGTGGCGCGTCTACCTTATACAAAGTCCGTTTTAACCACTTAAAAACCAAGCAAAAACGTGATGAAACGCTAAAAGGTGACGATTTCCTAAAAGACCTTGATTGCGAACGCGTTAAAATTCAATACTCATATCAAGACGGCGGCAGCTACACCTTTATGAACTTAGACAGCTACGACCAGTACACGGTAGATGCTGACGACATTGAAGAACAAATCAAATTTCTGAGTGAAGGTTTAGAAAGCATTGTCGGTATTTTGCTGGACGAAACGTTGGTATCCATTGAGTTACCTGGCAACATCAGCTTACAAATTGTTGATACTGCACCTGGGTTAAAAGGTGCGTCTGCCACCTCACGCACAAAACCTGCAACGTTAACAACAGGGCTTGAAGTGCAAGTTCCTGAGTACATCGACAATGGTGAAATAATTAAAGTTAACACCAGCACCGGAAAATTTGTTTCGCGCGGTTAATAGGAAACTCTGATGAACGACATAGAACAGCTACGCCAAGCACTCACCACACTTCAATTTATCGACACCATGCAGGTTATCGACGCTTTATACGACTTTAGCCCTTACGCGTTTAAAAATGGCTCTACGCAAAACAAAGCGGGTGAAAATAACGGTTCCTGCAAACTGTTTGCCTTTGCACAGCTGAATGATTTTAGCGAGCCACAAACATTGGCCTTATTTGGTGAGTTTTATCGTGATGTACTGGCAACACCCGAGGGCGATGACCACCAAAATATTCGTAACTTTATGAAAACCGGCTGGGCCGGTGTTCAATTTAATACCACCCCACTCACTGAAAAAAAGTAAATCATCGTGTCTAAATCTGCCTTTTCATCACTCTCCATTTCCCCTGTTCAAGTTAAAAACCTGAATTCGCTCGGTTACAAAAACATGACGCCCATACAGGCAGAAAGTTTGCCGCATGTACTAAAAGGTAAAGATATTATCGCGCAAGCTAAAACAGGAAGCGGCAAAACCGTCGCTTTTGGCGTTGGCTTGTTGGATAAAATAAACCCTCGATTTTTCGGCACTCAAGCGTTAATTCTTTGTCCAACACGCGAGTTGGCCGACCAAGTGGGTAAGGAAATTCGCAAACTTGCCCGTAGCGTGCCAAACATTAAATTGGTTCTATTGTGTGGCGGCAAACCTTTCGGTCCACAAGTCGGCTCGTTAGAGCACGGTGCGCACATCGTTGTGGGTACGCCAGGCCGAATTCAAGATCACTTAAAAAAACGCACATTCAGAATCGATCAACTTAAAACGCTAGTGTTAGACGAAGCAGACAGAATGCTAGATATGGGCTTTGCCGATGTCATGACCGACATCATTAAGCACACGCCTAAATCACGGCAAACGTTGTTGTTTTCGGCAACTTACCCTGATGAAATTAAGTCCATGTGCCGTTCTATTCAACGCGCCCCAGTGACCGTTACCGTTGAGTCCGATCTCCAGCAAAACGTGATTGAACAATTGTTTTATCAGGTAAAAAAGCACGAGCGCAACAATGCCTTACTTGGACTTTTTGAACACTACAAACCTAACACCGCGATTGTCTTTTGTCATACCAAAGCGCAATGTGCTGACATGGCCGATTTTCTGCGTGAGAACGATATTGAATCCTTAGCGATACACGGCGACCTAGACCAGCGCGAACGTGATCAAGTACTTGTTCGCTTTGCTAATAATAGCTGCTCCGTATTAGTCGCTACCGATGTCGCTGCTCGTGGGCTGGATATAAAATCCATTGGCATGGTGATAAATTACGAATTACCGCGCGACCCCGAAATTTACGTACACCGTATCGGCCGTACCGGCAGAGCTGGCGAAAGCGGGTTAGCCATGAGCCTATTTGCTGAACACGAACACATTCGTGTAAAAGCAATTGAGCAGCAGCAGAACAAACCCTGCTTAATTGACAGCCCACTATCACTGGACCGCGATTCAACGTACAAACTCTATCCGCCGATGGTTACTATTCAAATTGATGGTGGTCGTAAAGACAAAATTCGCCCCGGCGATATTTTAGGCGCACTAACAGGTGACGCCGGATTGGATGGAAAGCAAATCGGCAAAATAGATATATTTGACCGTTCCAGCTACGTTGCTTTAGAGCACGATGTTGTTCGACAAGCACTGAATTATCTAGCCAATGGCAAAATAAAGGGGCGTCCAGCAAAAGCTCGAAAAGTCCGTTAGCCTTATTGGGTTGTATGCTCTTTTCAGCACTTTACACTCCTTCCCTATTTAAGGTGGCAGGTTAGGGCAAAATGCCAGAAGTTAATGTCAATTAGGCCTTTTTATATCCAGAATAAATTTAATTCAGGATATTGCGCGATGAAATGAGAGTACAACCCCCATCCCAACCTTCCCCCTAAAAAGGGGAAGGGGTAAAACCTGCAATCCCTAGCAAAGTTGCCAACACCCAAATGGCTAACAGCTGTCCAACAGCACAAACACTCCAACTCGTCAGTCGAAATGCTGCAAACGCACAATATCCTGCTATAATTAAAGGTTATGTAAGGCTTTTTTTGGGCCTTCCCTAAATTTAGCGACCAAACCACATGTTTCAACTTATTCTTTCTCGCTCTCAAAGCCTGAAAAGCGACCTGCTTTCTGGCCTTACTGTTTCGCTTGCGCTTGTACCCGAAGCCGTTGCGTTTGCCTTTGTTGCAGGCGTTGAACCGTTAGTGGGTTTATACGCGGCCTTTATGGTGGGTTTAATTACCGCTGCCATTGGTGGTCGTCCTGGCATGATTTCTGGCGCAACAGGCGCACTGGCCGTTGTTATGGTGAGTTTGGTAGCCATCCATGGCGTTGAATATTTATTTGCTACCGTTGTCTTGATGGGCTTGTTACAAATTTTGGCTGGCGTTTTCCGCTTAGGTAAATTCATTCGTCTTGTGCCGCACCCTGTTATGTTGGGGTTTGTAAACGGCCTGGCGATTGTTATTTTCATGGCGCAACTGCAACAGTTTCAATTTTTAGACCCAAGCACCGGCGCGCTTGAATGGCTGCAAGGCAATCAAATGGCGATGATGCTTGGCATGGTGGCACTGACCATGGCAATCATTCACTTTTTGCCAAAATTAACTAAAGCCATCCCATCATCACTTGTTGCTATCGGTACCATTGTTGCCATTTCTATTGGCTTGAACATGGACCTACGCACCGTGCAAGACGTATTGGTTGATATGACCGGCGACCCTGCCGCGACCATTGCCGGCGGTTTACCTCAATTTCATATCCCCATGGTGGATTTAAACTTCGAAACGCTGAAAATCATCTTCCCGTATGCACTAATTCTTGCCGCCATTGGCTTGATTGAATCGTTACTGACACTAACGCTGATTGACGAAATAACCGAAACACGTGGTCGCGGTAATAAAGAATGTATTGGCCAAGGTGTTGCCAATATAGCCACTGGCTTTTTTGGTGGCATGGGCGGTTGCGCAATGATTGGTCAAAGTATGATCAACATTAATTCCGGCGGGCGTGGGCGGGCTTCTGGCATCGCTGCCGCATTATTCTTACTGGCGTTTATTTTAGTTGGTTCGTCATTAATTGAAATGATTCCTGTCGCTGCGCTTGTGGGCGTGATGTTCATGGTAGTGCTGGGTACATTTGAATGGGCAAGTTTCCGCTTACTCGGCCGCATTCCAATTTCAGACACCTTAGTTGGCATTACTGTTGCGGTTGTGACCGTGCTGACCGATTTGGCCATTGCCGTCGTGGTCGGCGTTATTATGTCGACACTTGTATTCGCTTGGAAGAATGCAAAACACATGCATTTTGAAATTGAAGAGAACGACGGCGTAAAAATTTATAAGCCTATTGGCCCTTTATTTTTTGCGTCTATTCATAACTTTCGCGAACACTTTGATCCCATTAACGACCCACAAGAAGTGATTGTTGATTTTGTACGCTCACGCGTATCGGATCATTCCGGCATTGAAGCCATCGACGCGCTCGCCGAACGTTATTTAAAACAAGGTAAAACGCTGCATTTGCGACACTTGAGCCCCGAGTGCATCAAACTTTTACACAATGCTAGAAAGTTGATTGAGGTCAATGTGATTGAAGACCCTAAATACAAAGTTGCCGACGACGCACTCGATTCATAACCTTATATAGACGCCTGAACACATTTGATAATGCCGTACTCGTATTCTTCGTCAAGCGCTTCATAAATCGGCTTAATACGCCCCTTCGACTCATCTTCAAGTGATTCGATCATCATGGTGATTTCTTGATATTCGCTGTCTTTAAGATCTAAAACGTCTTTAACTTCCAACAGACCCACTTCAATTGCATCAGCTAAGTGGCTGTAAATAGTATTTACTTTAATGTCCCGCTGCGCGGCGATTTGTTCAATGCTTGACCCTTCTTGATAGATTAACAACGTTTCATTCACCGTCGAACTTAAGCGATTGTCCAACAAATCAGCCAATGGGTATTTAGCAATTTCTGTTAAAAATTTCTTACCGTAACGTTTAATCTTTTGATCACCAATACCACTGATATATCGCATATCGGCAATGATAGTCGGGCGTTTTTTTACCAATTCCTGCAAGGTCGCATCGTGAAAAATAACGTACGGCGGCACACCCGCTTCTTCAGCCAATTGCATGCGCAGCGCGCGCAATGCTTCCCATAAAGGCTCGTCCTGTGGCCGAACAGGGCTTTTCTTCTTCTTTTCTGTGGCCAGCTTTTCTTCTTTACTTTGTTTTCTTAATTGCAGCATTTTTTCGCCACGTAAAACAGCACGACTCAGTTCCGCCAGCTTTAATGCACCGTGACTTTCAGCATCCACATGTATGTAACCCAGGGCGATTAACTGCCTTAAAATAGTGCGCCATTCTGTCATCGAAAACTCGCTGCCAATACCAAAGGTACTTATTTGATCATGCGCATTTTGCTGGATACGCTTATCTTGTTTACCCGTTAACACATCAATAATGTAGTTAACGCCAAACCGTTGCCCGGTACGGTAAATGGTCGACAAGACTTTTTGCGCCGCTTCGCTACCGTCCCATTTTTCCGGTGGTGACACACAGTTATCACACGCGCCACAAGGCTGCTCTAAGACTTCATCAAAGTAGCCTAATAAGGCTTGTCGGCGACAAGCAATGAGTTCACACAAACCCAGCATGGACTCTAATTTATTATGTTCAACGCGTTTATGCGCGTCATCTGCTTTAGAGTTTTGCATAAACTGGCGCAGCGTTAGCACATCTTGCAAACCGTACGCCATCCAAGCATTAGCAGGTTCACCATCACGGCCTGCACGGCCTGTTTCTTGGTAATACGCCTCAATGCTTTTCGGCAGACTTAAATGCGCCACAAAGCGCACGTCAGGCTTATCTATGCCCATACCAAAGGCAATGGTCGCGACAACAATCACCCCGTCTTCACGCAAAAAACGTTGCTGATGCGTTTGTCGAACCTCTTGTGGCAAGCCTGCGTGGTAAGGCAAGGCAGTTCGGCCTTGCTCGCTTAACCACTGCGCTATCGACTCTACTTTTTTACGCGACAAACAATACACAATGCCGGCATCGTTATTGTGGTGTTCTTGTAGGAAACGCCACATCCGTAATTTAGGATTATTGCCTTCTGAAATAGCGTAATGAATATTCGGCCGATCAAAACTATTGATGAAAACACGTGCGTCTTCTAACTGTAGCTGGCTGATAATTTCATCACGTGTTCGCTGGTCAGCAGTAGCGGTTAACGCAATACGCGGCACGTTAGGGAAACGCTCATGGAGAATTTTTAACTTCTGATACTCCGGCCTAAAGTCATGCCCCCATTGCGAAACACAATGCGCCTCATCAATCGCAAACAAAGCGAGTTGGCAACGTTCAAGCAAAGACAACATGGCCTCATTAAGTAAACGCTCAGGCGCAACATACAGCAAGTCCAGCTCGCCTTGCATCAACTGCTGCTCTACTTGCCTAGCCTCGCCTACTTTAAGCGTTGAGTTTAAATAGGCCGCATTAATACCCAATTGCTGAAGCGCATCCACTTGGTCTTGCATCAAAGCAATCAACGGCGACACAATAATCGCCGTGCCCTCACGCAGTAATGCAGGTATTTGGTAACACAGCGATTTACCGCCACCCGTCGGCATTAAAACAAACGCATCACGGCCTTGAACTAGCTCATCAATAATCTCATCTTGTGGCGACCTAAAAGCGTCGTAACCAAAAGTGTTTTGTAAAATAGATAAGGCGTTTGTCATTGAAGAAAGCAGCATGTGGAAAACACTGATTATCGCATAAACTTCCGCTCGGCCGATAAAGCGAAAGCATGTAACCTCGCGCATTCGGTATAATGGGCGTTTACATTATCCTAGCCACTTCATGCTGAAACTTACCAACGTATCGCTTCGACGCGGCGCTAAACTGTTATTTGAAAACGTCTCGTTTACCGTGCACTCTGGGCAACGCGTTGGCATCAGTGGGGCTAATGGCTGTGGAAAATCCAGCCTGTTTGCTATGGTGTTGGATGAAATACATGCTGATACCGGTGATTTTTCCATTCAATCCGGTTTTATCATCGCCCACGTAGCGCAGGAACTTTTAGTGACTGAGCAGGCCGCGATTGAATTTGTGATTGATGGTGATGCCGAACTCCGTCAAATACAAGCACAGCTGGCTGAGGCTGAACAAAAAAACGACGGCCATCGAGCTGCTGAGTTATACGCAGATTTAGACACCATTCACGGTTATACCGCTAATTCCCGCGCGGCCATATTATTGGGCGGCTTAGGCTTTAAACAAGCGGATTTAAACAACCCTGTTTCCAGTTTTTCTGGCGGTTGGCGTGTTCGCTTAAACCTAGCTAAGGCACTGATGTGCCGATCTGACATTTTATTGCTCGACGAGCCGACCAACCATTTAGATTTAGACGCGGTGATTTGGCTACAAGAATGGCTGCAAAATTATGCTGGCACTTTGTTGATGATATCGCATGATCGCGACTTCTTAGACGCTGTTGTCAGCAATGTGTTGCACATTGAACAACAAAGCGCCACGCTTTACAGCGGAAACTATTCACAATTTGAACGATCAAGAGCCGAAAGACTCGCGCAACAGCAATCGAACTTTGAACGCCAACAAAAAGAACGCGCGCACATTCAAAGCTATGTTGACCGCTTTAAAGCCAAAGCCACTAAAGCCAAACAAGCACAAAGTCGCTTAAAAGCACTGGAGCGTATGGAACTTATCTCCGCTGCGCACATAGACTCACCGTTTCATTTCGAATTTTACCAACCTGAACGCGTGTCCAGCCCCCTGATTAAAGTTGAAAAAGCATCTCTGGCGTATGGTGAAAAGATTATTCTAGGCGGGGTATCGCTATCAATAAAACCCGGCGACCGGCTCGCATTACTTGGGCCTAACGGCGCGGGAAAATCAACGCTTATCAAATTGTTGGCTGGTAACAGTCAAGCCACCACCGGCTCTATCCATTGCGCCGAAAGCCTCAAAATTGGCTACTTTGCACAACACCAACTCGAACAGCTAGACGGCAATGCCTCACCACTTTTACATATTCAGCGTCTCAACAAAAAAGCTACTGAACGTGAGCTAAGAAACTTTTTAGGTGGCTTTGGCTTTAATGGCGACAAAGCATTAGAGGTCGTTGCGCCCTTTTCTGGTGGCGAAAAAGCTCGCCTCGCGCTCGCCATTTTGGTGTATCAAAAACCAAACTTGCTGTTACTCGACGAACCCACCAACCATTTAGACATTGAAATGCGCCATGCGCTAAGCTCCGCTTTACAGGACTTTAGCGGCGCAATGATTATCGTTTCGCATGACCGCCATTTATTACGCACCATCACCGACCAATTTATCTTAGTTGCCAACGGTAAACTCACTCCCTTTGATGGCGATTTGGATGACTACGCCGTTTGGATTAAAGAGCACGCGAAAGTCATCGACAATAATTCACCAAGCAATGACAACTCACGTTCAAATAAAAATAGGAAACAATCTGAAGCGCAAAAACGGCAACAACAAAAACCGCTACGTGATGCGTTAAAGAAAGCTGAAAAACAACTCGATAAACTGTCTGCAAAACAGCAAAAGCTAGAGCAGCAACTTGCTGATAGCGACTTATACAACGACGATAATAAAACTAAATTAGCTGCTATCATTAAAGAAAAACAAACCATTGATGTCGAACTTGAACAAACCGAAGAAGAGTGGCTAACTGCTCAAGAAGCCTTAGAAGCCTGTTAAACTAACCATTGAAAACATGAACAATCATACCAACAACAAAGACCCTCTTCATGGGCTAACTTTAGAAGCTATTGTGACAGCTCTTGTCGAACACTACGGATGGGAAAGATTGGGGCAACAAATTAATATCCGCTGTTTTAATAGCGAGCCTTCAGTTAAATCAAGCTTAAAGTTTTTACGTAAAACGCCATGGGCACGAAAAAAAGTTGAAACGCTATACCTTGCAACTCAAAATAATGTTTGGAAAAAATAGTTATTTATTCACAAAAGTATAATAGCTATTGTCATGTTTTAACCCTCACTAGTTAAACAATATTACCCGCCTTTAAGTACCCATTGAACACAAAGAAAAGGTTGATTTTTTAATTGTTGGGTAGGGGTTAACTGGTAGCTTACTTGTTTGGCGTCTACATCTATTTTAGTTGTTGACCCGCGCCTAAAGCAAGCTACCTCCCGTACAGCGGCTGGTTTAATTAACCCTGCATACTGTATGAAAACGGCAAGCCACGGACCGTTATTTTTGATATATTAGTTTTTCATTAAATTAAGTGAGCTAAACATGAAAGAGAACTTATTCGTTGAACTAGATATCAATGCTAGCCCAAATACCGCGTGGGACTTAATCGGCCCCTTTGAAACAATGCAGTCTTGGTTTCCCGGTATTATTAACACCAAAATTGAAGGCAATGGCATTGGTACTGTTCGCCATCTAACCATGCCGGATGACGCCGTTTTTTTAGATAAGCTAACCGAACAAGGCGACATGTATTACCGCTACACCATCGTCGGTGGCGAGGTGCCATTTGAGAACTATTTAGGAACAGTGAGCGTTGTCAGTAATAACCGCGGCTCTACCCTTAAATATCATGCATCAATTGACGTTTCAGAAGAAAACCGCGATGCATCTGTGGCTTTTTTAAAGGAGCTTTACACGAATGCTTTCAAGAACGTAAAAAGCATGCTGGATAAGACCTAGTTTAACGGACTACCTTGCCATCAATCTGAAAGGTGCCGTGACATTGATGGCAACGGTAGCGCCAACACAGTCTGCCAACCAGTCTAAAATGTCCGCATCACGTCCTACTACGAACGATTGATGCCATTCATCACTGGCGCCATATAGTGCTGAAAAAATCATGGCGATGATGAATGTTTGTCGAGAATTATCAAACACACAGCTAAAATAAGCCATCGCCAAGAAGCCTAAAACTGCATAGGACATTGCGTGAAAGAGTTTATCTTGATGCGCGAACAACATCGGTGCTTGCAAAGCCGACTGACTTGATAGAAAAAATATAAACCCGCAATAGCTCGCCAATAAGGCTAGCCAAACAAACTTCACCTTAGGCAAACACTGTATAGGCTTCAAACACTGGGCCGTCCACGCAAACGCGCTTCATCGCTTCACCTTCATCTGTGGTTACTTTAACCACACAACCCGCACAACCACCCACGGCACATGCCATGTACTCTTCAAGTGAGACTTGGCAGGGCACATCGAATTCTTTCGCTAACGCGGCAACGGCTTTAAGCATGGGCGTTGGGCCACAAGAATAAATTTCTACTTCCTCTCTTTCTTCCTTACTTAACGCATTCAGCCAATCACGGGCGAGATCGGTAATATACCCCTGATATACGCCACTATAACCTTGCAGACTGGCTAAACGGCTGGGGATCCCCCATTCTTCCAGTAACGGCAAGCAGTCGCTTACCTCTCCTTTGATGCCATTAATTGAAATAGCTGAGCTCTCTCGTTTAAACGGGAACGGAACTTCCGATCCCATAAAAACTGTCGGCGTAATGCTGTCATCGTGCTCTTTAATTTGTTCCGATAAACAAATCATCGGCGGGATACCCACGCCCCCGCCCAACAGCAAAGCTTTAGGTTTAGCTGTGCTTAATTCAAACGGGCGGCCGATTGGCCCCATTACGCTAACGCTTTCACCAACTTTTCTTTGCGCAAGCAAAGACGTCCCTTCACCCACGGCTTTGTATAAAAACTCCACCCATCCTTCACTAGCCGACACACGCATAATGGATAAAGGACGGCGCATTAAGCGCTGTGGATCACATTGAATATGCGAGAACTGCCCAGGCTTTGCCGTCTCAGCGCATTTAGGCGCATGCACGCGTAAAACATACTGCTCTTCTTCAAACGCTTGCTGCACTAAGATTTTTGCATCTTCAATGAAGATGGCATTTCGGTAATTTGATTGCATTATTTTTCGAAAACTAGGCGGCCATTAACCAAGGTATGCGTTACCTGACCCGTCATTTGATGCCCCCAAAAGGGCGTGTTGATACCACGACTGAGCCAATGATTCTCGTTCACCAACCATGTGGTTTTAGGATCTACGATGCAGATATCCGCGGCAGATTGAATCGATAAGTTACCTACGTCTAAGCCTAGTATCTCTGCTGGTCCAGACGCCAATCGGCTAACTAATTGCGACCAATCCATCAGTCCATCTGAAACCAATTTCAACATCAACGGAAAGACCGTTTCCAAACTGGAGGTCCCAGATTCTGTTGACGGGAAAGGCGCTTGCTTCGCTTCTTCTTCATGCGGCCGATGGCCTGAACTCACACTGAAAACGCCTTGCACAACGCCGGCAATCAAAGCGTCCCTGTCTTCAGCTGTACGCAAAGGAGGGGACGTGTGGTGATTCGCATCGAATGTTCCTACATCTAATTCTGTTAAATGCAATTGATGCGCATGAACATCTGCACTTATCGCATTATTCGTAAATTGTGCTCGAGCAATCATTGACACCGCTCTAGCAGACGATATGCCCGTTAAGTGAACTCGCGCACCGGTTTCTTCAGCCAGTTCAATAATTTGCGCAATCGCTACCGTTTCTGCTGATGTCGGAATACCTGGCAAGCCAAGTTTGGAGCTAATAGCGCCATCATGAATGCAACCATCATCTTTGATTGCCGTGTCCTCCGGCTTAAGCACAACCAATATATCGTGAGTGCTCGCATACTGAAGTGCTCGTCTAAGCACCTGACTATTAGGGTTACTGTTTGGCGCTTGACTCATTGCCACGCAACCCGCTTTTTTTAACGCGTACATTTCACTGAGCGTTGTGCCCTCTAGTGCGACTGTTAACGCACCCAAGGGACGTACTTTTGCGTAGCCTGCTGCCTCGGCCTTATCCAAAATCAATTGCGCAACCGATGGCGTATCTAACACGGGCTGTGTATTTGGCAAACAACAGACCGTTGTATAACCTGCCGCTACCGCTGCTTTCGTTTCACTCGCTATCGTTGCTTTATGTTCGTAACCCGGTTCTCTTAAGCTGGCGTTTAAATCGACAAATCCAGGTAGCACCAATTTATCACTGGCGTCTATGCTTATATCCGCTACAAAACTCGCCGGTACGTCGCCAACGTGCTGAATTTTACCGCCAGAAATCGCTATATCTTGAATGACATCACGTTCATTCACAGGGTCAATGACTCGGCCATTTTTGATCAGTATGTTCACCTAGCCACCCACTCTGTTATGGCCCATTGTGAGTGTCATGACCGCCATACGAATAGCAATGCCATTCGTCACTTGCTGCAAAATAACTGAATTGGGGCCATCAGCAACGGCTGCATCCATTTCGACACCTCGGTTAATTGGGCCTGGGTGCATTACCGTAACATCCGGTTTAGCGTACGCGAGTTTTGCTTGTGTTAAACCAAAACACTCAAAATATTCATGCTCACTTGGTAACATCGCACCGCCCATTCTTTCTCGCTGCAAACGTAACATGATAATCACATCGACATCGTTCAAGCCGCTGCGTAAATCACCGTATACGTGGACGCCAAGTGAATCGACATCGCTTGGTAACAACGTTTTCGGGGCGATAACTCGAACCTCTTTTGCACCTAATATATTCAGCGCATGAATTTGCGAACGCGCGACACGCGAGTGCAGAATATCACCAATAATAGCGACTTTAAGATTCGTAAATTCGTTTTTAACTCGGCGAATGGTAAACATGTCGAGCATCGCCTGCGTTGGATGTGCATGCCGCCCATCGCCCGCATTAATAACGCTAACGTGTGGCGCTACATGGCGTGCAATAAAATGTGCCGCGCCACTGTCCGAATGGCGTACAACAAACATGTCCGCGTGCATGGCCTCTAAATTACGAATCGTATCTAAAACACTTTCGCCTTTCGCCGCGGCCGACGTAGCAATATTTAAACTAATAACATCCGCAGATAAGCGTTTTGCTGCTAATTCAAAAGTCGTACGGGTTCGCGTGCTATTCTCAAAAAATAAATTAACGATGGTTTTGCCACGCAAGACAGGGACTTTTTTTACTGCCTGATTGCTGACGGTTGAAAAAGATTCTGCGACGTCCATAATCTCGGTCAAGACATCTTTTGATAGGCCTTCTGTCGTTAGAAAATGACGAAGCCGCCCCTGTTCATCAAGTTGTAAACAGGAACTATCGGGTGCTTTGAAGGACGTACTAGCAGGCTGCTTGCTAGAGCTCATATCAGTCAATTCCGGTTAGTTTCAAGCACTAAAGGCGCTGGTCCTGTCAATTTTACCTGTTTTTGGGGTGATAAATCCAGTTTCAAGCCAATAATGTCTGCATGAAGCGGTAATTCTCGGGCGCCTCTATCAACTAAAACCGCCAATGTAACGCTGTCTGGACGGCCATAATCGAATATTTCATTGAGTGCAGCGCGGATGGTTCGACCGGTATACAGCACATCATCAACTAAGATAATGTGCTCACCTTCTACCTCACCGGGTATTTTGCTTGGCTTAACTTGGGGGTTCAAACCGATCCGCGTGAAGTCATCACGGTAAAAAGAAATATCAATTTCACCCAACGGTTTCGTTAACCCTAGTTTTTCATGCAGTTTTTCTGCAACCCACAAGCCGCCTGTGTGCACACCAATCATCAGCGGATCTACAATTTTATTGCGTGCAATATGCGATTTTACATCTTCCGCCATTACCTCAATAATCGCGTTTACATCGATGGACGTTACATCTGTTTCCATAGTTATCTACCCTATCGCTTTATTATTTAGCCAACTTTGTAAAATAAGCTGGGCGGCCAATTCGTCTTGCACTTCCCATAGCTTATCGGCACTTACCCCCACCTCATCAAATAGCATTTGCTTTGCCTCAAAGGTGGTTAACGCTTCATCAAATAATTCAACGGGGCATTGGTAACGGCCTTCTAACTGACGTGAAAAACGGATCATTTTTGGCGTTACCTCATTATCACTGCCATCCTCTTGGCGCGAAATACCCACCACCATTTTTTTTGG
>LWDU01033350.1_pt1 | contig 82451 bp, 62 predicted proteins | sample 727161 | NCBI WGS metagenome assembly LWDU01 (sample SAMN04566230, study PRJNA314399) | hydrothermal vent metagenome | isolation source: deep sea hydrothermal plume seawater | place: Mexico: Gulf of California, Guaymas Basin | collected 2004-07-11
CGGAGCAAGGAGTCACGACGATTTTTTCCTATCGTCATTTACTATCCCTCGATATCGAGTTACTGCTGGGTTTTAGATCAGACATGTGTCTCAATCCTCATTAACCAGCTAAATCAAAGTAAATATCACATCGCTGCAATCAACAAATCAAGCGCTTTTTAGGAACTCGAATTTGCATAAATTCAAATTACAATAAAAGGTCGTAAATACAGACCTTTAAGTGCAATTCTATTGGAACCCGTCAATTATAGTTTTTTAAGGTTTTTGTGCAAATGCCGTCGGGGGGTACTGTACCCCCCATAAGGTCTGTTACGATCACAACCATAGTAGTTTGCACCACGTGTGACGGTAACGATCATTGAACTGTTGGATCAAGCGATCCGCTGATCTGCGTTGCCACAGCGGTCAGCGGTCAAATACACAAACAGTTTTGGTCTTCTGACGTTCCTTAAATTAGTATCTATATATTAACGCATCTAATATTTCCACGACACAATCCATCAATGCCAACCGCTCAAAAAGCAGCCGTGATAGACTCTGTGCGCAGTATATTTGTAGCCGATTCTACCCAATCAACGCTTGGCAACGCTATAGCGATTTGGCGTCTATCTGACCATATAAACAAATATTATGGGCCGTTTTATTACTTGTTTTTGTTAACTGAGTCCAGGTAAACGTAAATCGAACAGCCCAAAAATATCCTCTTGTGTTAAACCCGCACTGGCGGGTTTCTTAGTACTTGAAAATATCGTGTCGAACAATTCACGTTTTGCTTCAAGCACCGAATGTATTCGTTCTTCAATTGTTCCTACACTCAACATCCGTGTAACTGTGACCGTACCCACCGCTCCAATACGATGAGCTCGATTGATTGCCTGATCTTCCACGGCTGGGTTCCACCACCGATCAAACAAAAAGACGTATTCACAAAACTGCAAATTCAGCCCTACAGCACCTGCACCATAGCTCATTAAAATTACAGAATGATCGGGGTCATTTTCAAATCGGTCAAGAATTGCATCTCGTTTCTTCGAGGCAATCCCTCCGTGATACTGTAAGGGTCCAAACCGATCTAACCGTTCTGAGATTTGTTCCAGGGTCTTGACCCATTGGCTAAACACGATCGCTTTCTTACCACTGGCCGCCACCTCTTCAATGTCGGCTTCAAGTCGATCCAATTTAGCACTTGCGCCGCTAACAGGATCAAAATTACAAATCTGCTTGAGCCGTAACACCAACTCAAAAACATGCTGAATCGTCACGCTGTCCCCCATTTGATTCAGCTTCATTACTCCATCTGTCTCCGCAATCCGATATCGCTCCCACTGCTGTTCAGTCAACTGCAACTCGGCATCGCGATTCATGATCGGTGGCATATCCGTCATGACCACATCCTTCGTTCGACGCAACACATAATCGCCCACAAGTTCAGCAGCTCGGTGGGGTTCAATGCCAGGATAGAGATAACCCGGCGACAAAAACTCAAAGATACCGACTAAATCATCACAACTATTCTCTACCGGCGTACCTGTTAATGCCCAACTACGACTCCGGGGAATACTGCGGATCACTTTACTAGTGGAACTCGATCGATTCTTGATTCGTTGGGCTTCGTCGAGCAGCATTAGATCAAACTGGGCATCATCACGCACGATCGACTCATAGTCCCGCAATATAAGCTCGTAATTCGCGATCGTGACAGCCGCCGAGGTTTGTTGCCATTGCCAATCACGTTTTGCCGAATCTCCCTCGACAACCATGACCGGTATTTCAGGCGCCCACAACGCAAACTCACGCTTCCAATTGCTCACGAGTGGCTTGGGGCATACCAATAACACATTGCGGATCTCGCCGGAAAACAACAACATGCGAATTGTCGTTATCGCTTGCATCGTTTTACCTAACCCCATCTCATCCGCCAGAATGGCCGAAAACCGAGGATACAAGAAAGCCACACCTTCATACTGATAAGGAAAGGGCTCAAATGGAAATCGTAGTGAAGCGCCATGCGCTAGTGATTCAAGCGGTGGTTGCAGCAGATAATACAATCGATCTTCTAATTTAATGACGTCTTGCGGCGGTAGCATCCGAGTGGGCCGCTGGCCTTTGCGAATCCGCGGCTTCACTTGAAGCCGTGCTGCTTGGTCAACGCTTTCGCCTGAATTTTCGGCAACATCGTCGGAGGAATTATGCTCGTTTGAAAATGAATTCCATGTCGCAGATTCCGGAAAACGGAAACCTAGCACACGGACGTCAGCCATATCCATGCTAAACGTCACAACGTTGGGAACTTTCACGTTCCAAGGCATTTCAAGTGATTGAATCTCAGGGGTTCGCTTGAGTGCCGTTTGCCACCCAGTCGTATAAAAATCCACACGCGGCAGCAATGAATGCACCCCTGCTCGCATAGCAGCAGCAACAGGTCTATTTTGCCACGATACAACTTCCGGACGAGCAGCGGCGGAGTTCGCAGCACCCCTGTGCGGACGCAGTTCGGGGCTAGCACTTTGTTTACGCCGCTGTGGCAACATTCCAACCATCACTCCCCCCTTTCCTGACCTTAAACTACCAAACCGTTACGCTGCACGTGCCCCTCGACGAGCTTCTTCAATGGCATCTGTTATGCGACCAAATGGCTCGTCAATCGGGATCGTTTCCATGAATATCTGCAAATCATGCATCACAGCAGATTGTGCACGCTCAACATCACCCACCTGAATTAAGGGTACATCTATAAAGGATTGCAACGAATTCAATTCCGGCTGATTTGCAAGAATCGCAATCGGCGTTTCAAGCCCCTTCTCTACTAATGAACGACCAACTAGCTCACCATACAAAAAAGGCTTCAGCGATACTCCATACAGAATCTGCTGAGCACGATTCGCACGGACAGGAGCCGTGCAATGAAACTCCAAAGGTCGGCCACCCAGATTTAATATGAGATATCCACCAATACAGCCCAATTCATCGTGATCCACGACGGTAATAAATCCCAAAGATACTTGTGCTTCTTGCTCAGACACTAACCAATCACCCCTAAACTCTATTTATCTACTTTGCCTGCTTTACCAATCAGAAACTTACAGGCATCCCTATATCGCCTGGTTTAACACCAATGACAAATCAGTTTCATCGAATAACTCGGTATAACCAACACAGCAACTTGATGCGAATATGCGATTTAAGTCGCTAAGCTACGTAAATGGCGATGGGATTGTCGCTGGCGTGATTACAAAGCATCAACAAATCGTTGAGCGCTCGCCAATAGGACATCAAGATGCCGCATATATAGATGGTCTGCTCCAGCGATCACTTCGACCGACACTAAGTCATCCAACTCAGAGTCTCGCACTTTGTCGACCAAGATATCGGCGAGTCCGGCAAAAGCGGTATTGCCGTCGGTCAATTCGGATCCACCATAAATGAAGTGCGTGGGTACCTTCAGATGCTCGACTAACTTAACAATATTGTATCGATCTTGTGAGCCATATTTATCAACATAGGACGCTGCTGTAATCAATAATGGAAAGGGAAAGGTCACATCAACTAATTCGTCCGCTAATCCTTTGGCGATCAAAGTTTCTGCGGCGCTAAAAGAAGCCCGAAACTCACCTGATCGCTCACCCACTAGAAAAATTTCATGCTCCAACCTCGGTGGTGAGATCGCCAACACTGCAACCACTAAGTCCGGCGTCTCTTGAGATTGACTAAACACCGTCTTGATCGCGCCCAAGCTATGGCCCAGCAACACCACTCGCTCGTACCCTGCCTGCTCGGCCCATTGAACCCAAGCGGTAATATCCTGTACACAATCAGCAACGGTTTCATAACCGGATCCGAAACGACGTGCCCCCATTTTGAAGGACCCAACATAACAGTAATCATGCCCTCGAGTGTTCACTCTCAGCACATCCCATTGCTCGGTATGCAAGCCCTCGGCCAAGACATTCATCATCGTGCTACCATAGAAATTACTACCGACACCATGCAAGCAGACAATTAATCCTGTCGGCTTCGAGTCTGCAGCCACAGCATTAGCCGCAAGCACACTCTCACGAGTAATAACTCCATCAAGCCGCACGCCATCACGAGTTTGTGTCTTAACTAATTCAACGATCATGAATCATTTGCAGCAAGCTGACTAAGAACTTGCAGTACACCATTTAGATGTGCGAGTCGCGGGCCATAGCGGTCGACGAATTCTTGCAACATGTAATCACTATCACGCAGTGTGTCTTCACTATCTTCGACCTCTGCGGTGAGCCCCATTAAAAACTCATTCTGAACATCACTCAGCGTCTCCGCCGCTACTCGGCATCGATTCGCCAGTACGGGATTCGCTTTTTTCCATTTGCCTAACTCATCAGCCCGCCCACGCTGCTGCGCTTGCATCTGACCGATCAACTCTTTGAGCAACGTATTTGATGTTTCCTGTTCAATAATCATTCGCCGCATTAACCCAGCTAACAATGTATTGACATCCGCAGCGGCAGCGCCAGTATCCGGCGAACCGGTACTTGCCGTTACATCAATACTACTAAACGCCGCTTGTAGCGGGTTGTCTTGTGAATCGGATGCCATCAATTATGTCCCTTACAATATTATGAAACGCGTAGACTACTTCCATTGTTTACAGCAGATGAAAAAAGAGCAAGGTGTTTTATTGGGGCAGTGGGTATGGGAGGAGGAACGCGAGCGACCCCAGTCGCACCTACAGTTGCCACGGGGGGGGTTTTGGGGTATTTTTGATGTTAAGCATAGGCGTTCTTTACAATGCCCTTCCCACCCCATTTATCCTCTGAATCACAAAGAAGCAACTTCATGAGCGACGCCCCGCAAGATCAACTTGATCAACTTGATCAACTTGTCACAACAGCTAAAGAACGACTCGACGCCCACACCTATGAAACCGTCCAGTGGCACTTCCATGAATCCACGGGTTGTCCTTTTTGGCTCGAGAAAAAAACCGCGCTCAACTTCGACCCACTCACGGAAATTAAAAATTACGAAGATCTACACAAATTCCCGCTGTTTGAAGACGATTGGTTGCGTGGCGGTCCAGTCCGACGATGGGTACCCAAGGCATTAGCAGACAAACCAACCTACGTTTTTGAAACGGGCGGTACAACAGGTATTCCTAAAAGCCGAGTGGTAATGGACGACTTCCGCATCGATTATGAAATGTTCAGCGAAACGCTGCCTGACGAATATTTTCCACGCGGTGGCAATTGGATGATGCTCGGCCCATCAGGACCTCGCCGTCTCCGCTTGGCCGTAGAACATCTATGCCAACATCGTGGCGGCATTTGTTTCTGCATCGACCTAGATCCACGCTGGGTTGTCAAACTCATTAAAAAAGGCTGGATGGAGCACCTCGAGGAATACAAAAAACATTGTATCGACCAAGCAATCACCATCCTCACCGCTGGTCATGAAATCAAATGCCTGTTTGCCACTCCCAAACTACTCGACCAACTTGCACTTGCATTAGAAGACCGAGGCACAAGCTTAAAAGAAATCGGAGTCACTGGCATTTTCTCTGGTGGGACGGAATTCACCCCTCAATGGACTCGCTATTGCGTAGAAGAACTATTTGGCGGTCCACCAGAAAAAAGTGGGATCTACATGACTCCGACCTACGGCAATACCCTCATGGGTCTCGCCTGCAGCAAACCCGTCACCGCCGCAGATAATTATAAAATCAGTTACCATGCTCCCCAACCTCGAGCCGTTACTGAAGTCGTCGAATTTGAAGACCCGAACACTCCTGTCGCATATGGCGATACAGGCCGCGTCAAACTGACAACATTAACAAAAGAACTTTTTATTCCCGGGTTCCTTGAAAGAGATGAGGGCGAACGAGAAAAACCATTTGAAACATTCCCTTGGGATGGCGTCTCGGGCGTGCGACCCTATCACGTGTTCGCTACGAGCACCACCGTCGGCGTGTACTAAGCCTAATGTGTTCCAATCAATTGACCCGCTAAACAACCCTACATAATCAAACAGCACAACGCGTACTAAAACCATAACAAGGAGATTCCCGTGCTCAATATTCCCGTAATCCGTTGGGGAGAAGAATACGATTCACTGGACAAGCAAGAAGTCTTACACTTCGCAACCGGTGAAGCCATTGCTAATGTCAGCCAAGCCAATGGCGGCATTATTCAACGAGATCTACGCAAGGCTGGCAAAGCCCGTGAGATTCTCAAGCAATTCTCCATCGAACAACTCATTGAAATGGTGGGGAAGGCGGGCGAGTTCTTCGTCGACGCCACACTCCCGCTAGGCGACGGTGAACAATCTCCTCAGGATTTCATTCATCAACAATCAGCTTCAACCGGGTTACCCGAACACATGGTTGAACTTGGAATGTCGAAGAACTCATTTGTACTAAACAACATGGATCGCATCCTCGACGCGCTGACGCGCGGGCTTCCCCTAGATATCCTATCCAACGGCTGGGGCAAAGAAGACCGTGGAATCCCTATCAGTTATCAAGCTCAAACTCCTGTCCTTGGTGCCGTTCTGCCGTCTAACTCGCCAGGGGTCCATACACTTTGGTTACCCGTTGTTCCCTTGCAAATGGGATTGGTATTGAAACCAGGACCCCAAGAACCATGGACACCTTACCGGATGTTTGCCGCCTACGAAGCTGCTGGTATCCCCCGCGAAATTTGGTGCTTGTATCCCGGTGGCATTGAAGCCGGAGCAGCTGTATTAGGCGCCTGTGACCGTGCCATGATTTTTGGTGGGACCGCAACCGTTAACAACTATAAAGGGAACCCGAAAGTCCAAGCCCATGGACCAGGGTTCTCCAAAATTCTCATCGGCGACGATTGCGTCGATAACTGGGAAGAATATATCGATCTCATCGTTGAAAGTATCTACGTCAACAGTGGTCGCGGATGCATCAATTGCTCGGGCGTATGGGCGTCACGTCATACCGAAGAAATCGCGGCCGCTATCGCTGAGCGACTTGGCCCCATCGAAGCGTTACCGCCACAAGACCCAGAAGCTGGACTAGCGGCCTTCACGATCCCCGGCATGGCAAATTCAATCTGGGAAATGATCGAAGCTGATTTTGCTGAAGATGGCGTCACCCACTGCACCGCACCCTCTGGTGCTCGTTTAGTCGAGAAAGAACTTTGTGGCTACCTGCGTCCAATCATTGTTCACTGTGAAAGCCCTGAAAATGAAATCGCGAAAAAGGAATACATGTTCCCCTTCTCGACAGTCGTTAAATGTGAACAGGACAAAATGCTTTCCAGCATAGGTGAAACACTTGTTGGCACCGTCATTACAAACGATGAGAGTCTCATTCAGCAAGCAATGAATGCTATACATATCGACCGTCTGAACATCGGCCCAATTGCAACCACAAAATTGAATTGGCTACAGCCGCACGAAGGCAATATTATTGATTTCTTGTTTCGTAATCGAGCATTCCAAGTTCCCGAAGAATTGCTCAGTTAACGCACACCCACGACACAGAATGTGTTCATCTATGGGCAGTATCTCTCAGCAGTCCCCAGCCGATACATTAAAGTCGTCTCGAAAGTTTTCAATATCATGACATTGCTCGATCTGAATTGTCCAACCCTCATCTTGCATGAACCAGGCACGCTCGATCAAATCGGTGCCTATGCGAGTTCGTGGAGTTGTTACCGAGCTTTGATTGTTAGTGACCCGGGAATTGTCGCTACTGGACACCCGCAAAGAGCCATCGATTATCTGCAACATGCCGGAATTCAAACCCAGTTGTTTACCGATGTGCATGAAAATCCTTCAACGGATGATGTTCAGCGAGGCGTCGAGATTGCCCACGAATTCCAACCCGATTTACTTATCGGTCTTGGTGGTGGCAGTTCGATGGATTGTGCCAAGGGAATTAACTTCCTGTATTGCGGCGGTGGTCAAATGCAAGACTACTGGGGAATTGGAAAAGCGACTGAACCGATGTTGCCAATGATTGCTATTCCCACGACCGCTGGAACGGGGAGCGAAACTCAATCATTTGCACTAATATCCGATGCGAAAACTCACACCAAAATGGCTTGCGGTGACAAAAAAGCAACTTGCAAACTTGCCATCCTCGACCCAGAACTTACGCTCACACAACCTCCCCAGGTCACAGCGCTTACCGGCATCGATGCCCTAGCACATGCACTAGAAACTTATGTCACAACAAAACGCACTGAATTGTCGATGGATTATAGTCGCCGCGCATGGGAGCTATTGTCAGTAAACTTCATCAAAGTCATCGATAATCCAAACGATTTAGAAGCTCGTTCCGCGATGCAACTAGGGGCTTGTCTCGCGGGACTTGCTATCGAAAATTCGATGCTAGGAGCCGCACATGCACTGGCAAACCCGCTGACTGCCCATTTTGATGTTGTCCATGGGCAAGCCGTCGCAAGCATGTTGCCCCATGTCATTCGATTCAACGCGCAGTCGATGGAATCTCAATATTGCCAACTAGCCTCAGCCACAAATGCTGTTTCCGGAGACGATTCCGAGGCACTCGCCACATTTATCGCAGAAATCACACAACGCGCGGGACTCGCAACTCGCTTAGAACCCCAAGGGGTAAACGCTGGCCAACTAACAATGCTCGCAGCGGATGCAGCAAAACAGTGGACAGCACAGTTTAACCCCCGTACAGTAGAAGTAGAAGACTTGCTTACTCTTTATCAACAAGCCTTTTGAACTGTTGTTTAACTGTGTTGCGTTAACAATGGCAGTGCCGCTAGATAACAGCCTACCGTGTGCGGAATTCCTACATCCTGATAACATTGAAGGACGGAAATAGTTCTATGACGATCAAAAATAAAAACGCGATTACAGGGATTTGTGCGGTAGCCGTGTTACTCAGTGCACTAGCTTTTTCGACAAGGGCAGAACCGCCTCAACCGGTATTAACTCCGCCACAGCAAGTGGGCGCCCCAGTCGCTGCCGGAGACCAACAACCAAATTCCGCGGCAGCTAAACCGGCCGTCGGAATAGATCGCTGGACGTATTTTCGTGGCAATGCTCTCTCACAAGGAGTGGCTAACACCACGCTCCCAGAAAAACCTGTGCTGCTATGGAAGTATGAAGTGCCTGCAGGCGCGTTTGAAGTGACTGCCGCAATCGTCAATGGTGTCGTCTATATTGGTGACCTCGACGGCGCTTTGGTAGCACTGAACCTAACAACAGGTAAAGTCATTTGGAAAACCACGATTGAAAGTGGATTTGTTTCATCTCCCGCCTACTTAAATGGCAACATTTACCTCGGTGACTACGACGGTGTCTTCTACTGCTTCAACACCACAGACGGCTCACTTGTATGGAAATATGAAACCGGTGCCGAAGTCAGCTCATCCGCAAATTTCTACAAAGACAACGTGCTCGTAGGCTCCCAAGATGCCACGCTATACTGCATCAATGCCACGTCTGGAAAACTCACTTGGAAGCATGAGCTCGCTGATCAGATTCGTTGTTCACCAACTGTCGTTGGCGACCGCACATTTGTTGCTGGTTGTGATGCTAAACTACACATCATCGACTTGAAAAAAGGCGAAAAGATTTCTGCCGTCGAACTCGATGGGCCCACTGGTTCGACCCCAGCAGTCGTCGGCGATCATGTCTTCTTTGGAACCGAAGGGGCCTCAATCTACTCCATCAACTGGCGAACATCTGAAATCAATTGGCACTACACAAGTGAAGAATCTGCGTTGCCTTACCGCAGCAGTGTCGCCCTCAAAGATGACATTTTGATCATCGGCGGTCGCAATCGATTGGTACAAGCTTTTAACACCAAAACGGGCAAGGAACTATGGCAATTCAAAGCGAATGGTCGTGTCGATGCATCACCAGTAATTGTCGGAAACCGCGTGTTTACGGGAAGTTCCGACGGGCGTATCCATGCGTTTAATCTAAAAACGGGCAAGCAAGTCTGGCAATACGAAGCCGGCGGTGATTTCGCGGCGGCTCCTGCGATCGCAGAACAATGCCTCGTTATCGCTAGCGGAGATGGTAAGGTATACTGTTTTGGGGAAAAATGATTTCCCTCCAAAGTTTTCCTGCCACTTCGTTCCAACTACACTCCACACTAACAATACCTAGCATCCAATAGGTATTAACAAAACTATGACCGAATCCACCGAAACATCCGTTGGCAGTTATTTCATCTCTAACTATCCTCCCTTTTCCCAATGGTCAAGTGATGAACTAGGTGAAATTAAGACTGCGTTAGGATCCGCTCCCAACGATTCTCCGCTAGGACTCTACCTGCACATACCATTTTGCAGAAAACGCTGTAAGTTTTGTTACTTCAAAGTGTTTACCGATAATAAAGCTAGTGATATTGAAACGTACGTTTCCGCCTTGTCACAAGAAATCGAGTTGGTGTCTCAACAACCCATCATGGGCGACCGCCCTTTTCGTTTTGTTTATTTCGGTGGCGGCACTCCGTCCTACTTAAGTCCGAAACAACTCACCCGTTTGGTCGATCGCTTACGTGAGAACATTGATTGGTCTGCTGCCGAAGAAGTTACATTTGAATGTGAACCTGGCACTTTGTCAGAAACCAAAATCAAAACGCTGAAAGAACTCGGCATCTCGCGACTCAGTTTAGGTATTGAAAATTTTAGCGATGATATCTTAAGCGAAAACGGACGGGCACATCTATCCGGCGAGGTCTATAAATCGTGGGATTGGATTACCGCGGCCGATTTCTATAACGTCAACATCGACCTAATTTCCGGAATGGTCGGAGAGACATGGGACAACTGGAAAGATAATATTCGTAAGACGATCGAACTCGACCCTGAAAGTGTCACCATCTACCAAATGGAATTGCCCTTTAATACCGTTTATTCCAGTGATATTTTAGGGAAAAAAATTGAAACACCCGTTGCGAACTGGGAAACCAAACGAGCATGGCTTGATTATGCATTTGATGAATTACTCGCAGTCGGTTATCACATCTCAAGTGCCTATACACTCATCAAGGATCCGGAAAAAGTCAGTTTTAGTTATCGCGACAATCTGTGGTCTGGATCTGATTTACTAGCTACCGGCATCGCCAGTTTTGGGCATGCCGCCGGCGTCCACTACCAGAACCTCCCGGAATGGGATGATTACATTTCCGCTTTGCTCGAAAGAAAAGAGCTACCGCTGGGCCGCGCAATGCGACCGACAAACAATCAAAACCTCATTCGTGAAATGATTCTACAGCTAAAACGTGGTTACTTGGACATCAGTTACTTTGAAACAAAATACGGTGTTCATATTGTGAAAAACTGGCAGCAACAGTGGCAACAACACCTTGATGATCAAATGCTGACCATTCAGGGCGACCGCATTGAATTGACTCGCAAAGGCTTCCTGCACGCCGATGCACTGCTACCCATCTTTTTCGAAGAAGAGCATCAGGGAGTCCGTTACACCTAATGGAATCCTTGACTTTTATGATGGGGGAATTTGCAGCTGAATTCCCCGCCGACCGCCTCTATGCCAAAAACCATATGTGGGCACTGCAAGTAGAGTCCAGCCAGCCAGTCGTAACTCGGTTTGGCTTTACCGCCTACGCTGTCAGGTTGTTGCAAGATGTATATTTTCTCGATTGGTATTTTGACGGGCCGGCACAAGTCACCGCTCGCCAAGAAATGGGAACCGTGGAAAGTAAAAAAGCTGAGAGTTCGTTATACGTACCGTTAGACGGTGAATTAACTCAATTCAATCCTCAATTGCTCGCCGATCCATCAGGCATCAATGTTGATAAATATGGTGATGGCTGGCTCTTTGATATCCAATGCGATCCTCTTGAGCGCGAAACTCTGATGTCTGTAGAGCAATATCTCGAACACTTAGAACAAGTCTGGAAAATAACCCAGCAAACCATCAAAGGACAACTCAACTAAGTCTTGGCCATTATTTGACTTTTCACTTGGACTCCATTGAACGTCCAGAAAACTCACCGTAGCCGCATCTTCTAGGTTAAACTACACAGTACTAAATCGCCGTCTTTTTAATTCTTTATCCGTAACCGTAAAATGCAACGTCTGCCAGTTTTTATATCTCAAGGCCAAAGTCGTAACCCGATCAAAAGGGAACTGGAGACACTTGTCGGTGAACAACTGGCACAGCATCAACAACTCGATGTCATTCGCATCCCCAACCTATATGACTTGACGCCGGAAACCCAATCGTTAACGACGTTACAAGACATAACCGGTGATTTCGTAATTATCACTTGGCTTTATGACCGCAGTACCCACTGGATATTGGACCGCAATGGAATTTCCGGGCAGGTTGGTGAAATCGAACTCACCATCGAAACCGACGACGAAGACGCGGAAATGGCGTTGGAAGATGAAGAAGAAAAAGAGCGTGTGGCTACAACTCGCGACATCCCCAACCGTCAAATTTTCAGCCTTTCATTTCCTGCAAGCGACGCGCCTGCAGATTTCATAAATGAAGTATTACGCATTGCCGAACTACCGCGCGACAACTCACTAACACAATGGATCCAAGGAAAACCCAACGCAGCAAGCTTACAACGATTTCTCGAACCAACTAATGACACGGCACTACAAGGCGATGGGACTCTGCCCATTCTGGGTCAAACTGGCGTAACGGAAATCGAAGATTCTAGTTCGCGTCGGTGGTATCCAGTGATTGACTTTAGCCGCTGCACCAATTGCATGGAGTGTATTGATTTCTGTTTATTCGGCGTTTATGGCGTTGATCGTCTCGACACGATATTAGTAGAAGCGGCTGACAATTGTCGCAAAGGTTGCCCAGCGTGTAGTCGAGTTTGCCCTGAAAACGCTATCGTTTTCCCACAACACAAATCACCGGCAATCGCCGGCGGCGCCGTAGACGCGGGGGGTCTAAAAATTGATCTATCATTACTCTTTGGAGCACCAGATGCGCAAGATACGGCAACCCGCGAACGCGACGAACAATTGATGCTGGCCGGCCGCGCCCCCGTTGAAGTTACCAACGAATCCACTGCCGACGATTTGGAATTTGTCGAAATCAGCATGCAACGGCGACAAACAGCAATACCTGTACAAACCCATGATCCGCTAGATTCACTCATCGATAGCCTCGACGAAATCGATTGAGCGATATTTCGCACCATTCACCTTCACTCATAGTCGTCCCCGACCCACACGCGCCCCCTAGTTGAAATCTCAACTCGTCGCTGGGACAATGGTTTAGGCAATAAATGATTTGCGGGCTTTTTTAACAGGCAGCGTGAACATCGTGCCAGCGAGATTACACTAGCACAACAACCATTTTAGTTTTAATATAATGAGCAACATTCAATATTTTGGGGCCGTTGGTGATGGCATTACGGATGACACCGACGCCATTATCCATGCGATCGAAAACGGTGACGGGCATTTGAAACTTCCCGCCGGTACATATCGCATCACACGTCCTCTAGAAATCAATCTCGGTGACAATGGCCCACTCGGAATTACCGGGGCGGCTGGCGCAACCACAATTGTCATGGACGGACCCGGACCTGCAATACGACTCAGCGGGTCACATTCCGGCACCGGTGACCCCGGCTCGCGAAACCCGTCGGTCATCGATTCCGAGCGGATGCCGATCATTGCCGACTTAAAAATAACGGGCACCCATAATGAAGCAGATGGAATCGAATGTCTAGAAACGATGCAAGTTATTTTGCGAAGTCTTTTGATTACCCAAGTACGTCACGCAGTACACCTCACTAAACGAAACCGTAACGTCATCATTACGCATTGTCATATCTACTTTAATACCGGAGTCGGTATTTATCTGAATTCACTTAACCTCCATCAGATCAACATCAGCGACAATCACATTAGTTACAACCGACAGAGTGGTATACGCATCGAACAGAGTGAAATACGAAACCTGCAAATCACGGGTAACGATATTGAATACAACAATTTCCGCGCTCATAATACTGCCGAAGAACCAACTGCTGAAATCTATATAGATACGACGGCTGAAAAAGCAAGTGTCAATGAAGTCACTATCGCGTCGAATACGATCCAAGCAACCAACAGCAAAGACGGTGCAAATATTCGCATCATTGAAAATCCAAATGAGAGCCGCCGTCCTGGCTTGTTTGCCATTACTGGCAATGTCATTGGTAGCCAAGAAAACAATGTTCACCTCACTGGCTGCTACGGCATGGTCATCTCGGGGAATACCATCTACTCCGCAACCGATCGTAATTTACGCCTCGAACAATGTGCCCAACTCACCATTGGCTCAAACGTCTTTCGCCGACACACACCGAGCTATGGCTGCGGTGTGATAGTCAGCCAATGCAAAAACATACTCTTCAGCGGGTGTACGTTTGAAGATGAAGCCGAAGGTGGACAACAATCCGGGTTCCCGTTGCTCGAAATCCAACAATCGCAGTTCGTCACCATCAGTGGTAATCAGATCATTAACAGTGTAAAAGCTGGCATTATGATTTCCGATTCATCACAGTTGAACATCAACGGAAATACGATCAGTGACACTCGACCAACACCACTGATGCAACAAGCCGTTTCACTGTCGGGAAAATGCGCAGACGTCGAAATGACCGGCAACCTTATATCTGGTGTTTCCAACATCAAATAAAAAACATCCTTTCTCAATCCGATTTGGAAACCTAAATTTCTATTCAGAAAGAACTCTGCAGTAACATGCCTACAGTACTAATTACACCAGAAGCCCTGCGTGACCAAGACGGTCCTCATATCGACATTTTAAAAGAAGGCGGGTTTGACATCAGCTTTCCCGCAGATACCACACTTGCACGAGGCCATCACAATGACGATGAAGTCGTAAAACAACTTGCCGGAGTGTCTGCAGCGATCGCCAGTGGTGAAACCTACAACCACAACATCCTGAGCCGCTTGCCTGAATACAAAGTGATCGCTCGTTGCGGTGTAGGATTTGATAAGGTCAATGTTGCTGAAGCGACTAGTCTCAACGTTCCATTAACCATTACCCCCAACTCGAATCACGAAGCTGTCGCTGAGCTGTCACTTATGTTATTGCTGGCCGCCGCCAAGAACCTTCGCGAAATGGACAACATTTGTCGCGCGGGTCGCTGGGACCGCGTGCTACCTCGTCCTATCCGAGGATTAACCGCCGGAATCGTCGGCCTTGGTCGAATTGGTCGTAGCACTGCTTTGCGTTACAAGGCAATGGGGATGAAGCTAATGGCCTACGACCAATACCCCCACATGGAATTCATTGAAGAACACGGTGTTGAACTCGTCAAACTTGATCAACTCTTAGCACAAGCGGATGTGGTCAGTGTGCATTGCCCATTAAATGATGAAACTCGCAACATGTTCAATGCTGATTTATTTGGGCAGATGAAAAACGATGCCATCTTTATCAACACGGCTCGAGGGGGGTTAGTTGTCGAAGAGGATTTATATGACGCACTGCGCAATGGCAAACTACATTCCGCCGGCCTCGACGTGTTCCAACAGGAACCTCCCCAAGCGGACAACCCATTATTCACACTCGACAACGCGGTCTTCTCACCTCATGTCGCCGGTACTGACCAAAAGAGTCTCTCGGACATGGCCTGCGAAGCGGCAACCTACATCGTCGCATTATCTCGCAATGAATGGCCCAGCGGTTCGGTAATCAATCAAGAACTGGCCGCTAACTGGGATTGGGAAACCAGTCGACAATAAAACTCAACGAACACAAACCGCTGGTGAGGCGCAAACCGTATTTGTGCCGACGGGCGGGTACAAAGCACCTAGAGATTCCCATTAGATCACTTCTTTCCATTCGTGCTCGCAACAAATGAAACTCTGTCTAAACACTTCGACAATTCAGCCCCAACCGCTGCTCGAGAAAATCCAAATCACTGCGGAGGCCGGTTTTGCCGGCATCGAATTATGGATCAATGATATTTACCAATACATCGGTCAGGGGGGAGAAGTCCGAGATGTAGAAAACGCTTTAGCAGACAACGGACTCGAACTTCCCTGCATGATTGCCATCCGAGGATGGGGTGAGGCGCTTGGCAAGGAATATCAACTGCTGCTCGATGAAGCCCGTCGCCGCATGGAACTTGCTGCCCGCCTCGGGTCACCGTTTGTGGTAGCTACGCCTCCTCGCGAACCGTGTGAACAAAATCAATTAACCGATCGATTTGGCGACCTCTTAGAAATTGGAGACGAAATTGGCACCCGTCCGACGCTGGAGTACATCAGTTTTTTTAAAGGGCTATCAACCCTCGATGAAGCGTGGCAGATCATACAAACCATCGGCGGCACCGCCACGCTAATCGCTGACTCTTTCCACACTTGGAACAGCCATTCCGATCGCACTCTGTTGGGACGCATTCCTGCCGAGCACCTCAGTCATTTTCACATTAATGACGCACACCCGACGATTAAATGCTGTGAACAAACCGACCCTGATCGTATGATGCTTGGTGCAGGCCCGATAGATTTGGCATTAGAATTCGAGATGCTACACAAAATCGGTTATAAAGGAAGTGTTAGCCTTGAACTCTTTAATGTTGATCTGTGGCAACAAAACCCACTCGCCGTGGCACAACAAGGCTATCAATCTCTACGTGACTTAGCAACTTAACCTTACCTATTCCAAGACAACTATGATTTCAGCACTGCAACTTACAGCTAGCGATTACATCATCTTTTTCGCCGCTATCATTGGAGCAATGATTGTCGGATTGATCGCTGGTCGCAAGGAAGAAACGTCCGAAGATTATTTTTTAGCCGGTAAAAAATTGCGCTGGTTCGCCGTGGCTGGTTCGATCTTCGGTAGTAACGTCAGTGCAAATCATATGGTCGGCATGATGGGCGTTGGCTTTAGTATCGGATTTGCCCAAAGTCACTTTGAAATAGGCGCTATCGCCGGCTTACTTTTTTTGTGCTATGGCTTCCTGCCGGTCTATCGGAAATTGAATCTATACACATTGTCTGAATACCTAGGAAAACGCTATGACGATCGCAGTCGTGTTTCTTATGCCATCATCATGATCATCATCATGGCCTTTGTGCAAATGGTACCAGCACTCTATATCGGTTCGCGAACCATTTGTGAACTACTTGGCGGAAATGCCATCATCCAGGAAGACTCGTCCCCTGCCACAAAACCGACAGTCGTTACAAATAATATCGCTAACTCACCAGAGAGTGCGATCTCGAGTCAATTTCAAGTCCAATCGCCGAGATCCAAAGTGTCTATGCCACACTATATATGGTTTGTAATTGCCTTGGGCGTCATTGCTGGTAGTTACACAATTGTCGGCGGACTTAAGGCTGTCGTTTATACGGACATTATTCAATCGGTCCTCATGCTAATTGCCGGTATCGGACTTGCCGTGTTGGTTTTTTCTCAACTCGGTTGGAATGAAATGCTTGATCTCGATGCCGCCGCAGGTGACGCTTCTAAAATGAATATCTACTTACCGACCTACCACAAAGACCTGCCGTGGACGGGCGTATTGACGGGCCTGATGTGCATGCATTGTTTCTATTGGGGTACTAATCAATTTATTGTGCAGCGAGCGTTAGGCGCCGTTAGTGATAAAGAAGCTCGAGCCGGAATCATTTCAGCGGGTTTTCTAAAGCTAACCATCCCCTTCTTCTCGATTGCAACGGGTGTCTGTGCCTATTATCTGCTGATGAATGAAGCAACGGGAGGAGCAACGGGAGAAGCAGCGAGAGAAGCAGCACGAGCGATGGTAAATGACATTGCCCCTGACACCGTTTTCCCAAAATTAGTCACACGATTTATTTCGCCCATCGGCTTTGGATTAGTTGGTTTAATTGCCGCCGGCGTCATTGGTGCAATCCTCTCCTCCATCGATTCGATGATGAATTCAGCAGCAACAATCATTTCCGTCGACATTTATAAACGATATTTTCGCAAAGATGCATCCGATCGAGAGCTCATCATCGCGGGCCGCGTCACCATCGTCGTTTTAATGATCACAGCAATCCTCATGGCGATATTTGTCATGGATCCTAATTCCAACGAGAACTTCTTCTTGCAGATCGCAAACTATCAAAACTATCTCACCCCGGGACTGCTCGTCGCTTTTGTGTTAGGTATATTTTGGAAACGAGGAACTGCCCCGGCAGCGTTTTATACGATCCTTGCGGGGATTGTGCTCTCGTGGGTCGTCGTCCAAGTTTACGACAGTGACATGCCCCGACCGCTTTATGACATCGCATTAGATCGAGCAAGCGTGTCTGATTTTCATGCCGGTAATTTTGTGCCCGCAGGATATCTGGACCAAAACGTACACGACATGAGCCAAGATGAGTTCGATGCATTTATTGCGAAGGACATTCGTCCCAATATTTCAGCCCTGCAAAAAATGTTTGGGCCAACGCTTAACTTCTTCCATCGAGTCGTTTTTGTCCTCGGTCTTTCCGCAATCGTATTTGTCATTATTAGCTTAATGACGCCCATGGATACCAAAAAATCTCAGCTTACGTGGACTGGACTTGGCGGTCATCAACCAACACGCTTAAAGGCACTCGCTAAAACACTCTGTCTGTCCCTTTTAATTTTTGCCCTCCTTGGATGGCTCACCGATCAGACGTTCCGTGGTCGAGACTTGCTGACGCCAACTCTAGCAGCCTGTTTTGCAGCATTCTGGACTCTCGGAGTCTATGGCTGTGAAATACTCGGGAAATTTAAAACTGACGATAGCGGGATGTCTCGTGGTCAATACATTCTCCGCAGCGACTTAACCTACGCGGGTCTGCTAGCGGCAACCGCAATGTTCATGATGTACTTTTTCTTTTAATCCCACCAAAACCCCACCTTCTTTTTTCAGAGACAGAGGCAATAGCTAAACAGAAACATACGGTAGGTAAAATACGATGACCTCGCAAAAACAAACACGACGTGCCGTTCTTAAAACACTAGCGGCAACTCCGGTTCTCACAAGTCTAAGCGCACTGGACTCATGGGCGGCGACCATACTTACTGAAACGGGAAAGCGCCCTCGTGTCGCTGCCATCTACACCTCATTTACATATCGCAGCCATGCACATGTACTACTCGAGAACTTCTTGGAGCCTTATTTATTTTGCGGCAAAAAAACAGACCCAGGAGTTGAAGTCGTCAGTTTGTATCGCGACCAGCAACCTGACGGTGACATGACGGACCAAGTCTCTAAAAAATATGGAATTCCAGTTTTTAAGACGATTCGTGAAGCCGTTTGTGTCGGCGGTGATACATTGGCGGTCGATGCGGTACTATCGATCGCCGAACATGGAGACTACCCAGTCAATGATCGTGGTCAACGGATGTATCCCCGCAAGAAATTTTTTGATCAAATCGTAGCTGTCATGAAAGAATCGAAAAGGTTCGTGCCACTGTTTAACGATAAGCATCTGAGCTATCGGTTTGATTGGGCCCAAGAAATGGTCGCCACAGCACAGCAATATAACATTCCCTTTCTCGCTGGTAGCAGTGTTCCACTAGCTCAACGCAAACCGGCAATTAAAATCAAAAAAGGTGCACGCATTGTGCAAGCCATTTCCATTCATGGTGGACCTGTCGAATCCTATGATTTCCATGCATTAGAGGTTTTGCAATCGATGGTTGAAAATCGCCGAGGTGGTGAAACAGGGGTCAAACGATTGACGTTTTACGAGGGTGACCAAGTATATCAAGCTGCCAAAGCTGGAATTTTTGATATGGAATTAGCCGCTGCGGCGATGACAGCGGAATTAGGACATTCAATTGGTGATTTCGGCAAACTCGAGGGTGAAGATCAGATCACGCCACACGCCATTGTCTACGATTACGTAGATGGCCTCAAAGCGACTATTTTACGGGTGGGAAAAAGTAGCACACGATGGAATTTTGCTTGTCGCATCAAAGGTAGTGCCACCCCGCTGGCAACGAGTTTTTATGTTGGACCATGGCAAAATCGCAATCTATTCAAAGCTCTCGCCCACTCCATTCAAACACACTTCCGCAACGGCTCAGCTCCCTATCCTGTCGAACGGACACTACTGGTGTCTGGGATGCTGGATTCTGCCATGCAAGGACGTCTCGCTACGGGACACCCGCTGCAGACAAATCATCTTCATATCTCCTACAAAAGTCCCGACCATTCAGCCTTGCGCGAAAACGGAGACTCGTGGGAATTAATAACAGAAGCAACCCCTGAGCCCGAGCGATTTGATAATGGGTTACCAGCAGATCTAAAATAATAGAACGGGCTAACGTTATTATGCAACCACTCAATTGGTCAATCATTGGACTCGGACGTTTCGGGAAGATTCATGCCGAAACAGTCCGTGAAATAACTGGCGTGCATTTGCATTCAGCCTGCTCTCGAAACCCACAGACATTACAATCTCACGCTAGCGAACTGCAACTCACGAACACGACAACTGATTATCAGGAGATTCTTGCCGACCGGGCAGTCGATGTTGTCTCGATTGTGACACACTGGGAAGATCATTTCCAATGTGCAATCGATGCACTGCAAGCAGGCAAGCACGTACTGCTCGAAAAGCCAATGGCCGCAACACTGGAGCAATGTCAGGAGATCCAAGAGTGTGCACAATACAGCGACGGCAAATTTATGGTCGGCCATATCTGCCGCTTTGACCCTCGTTACGCACTCGCGCGTGAGTCCATTATGGCTGGTGATATTGGCACGATCTGCTCCATACATGCTCGCCGCAATCTACCCACGGTAGCAGGAAATATCCGCCTCGATAAAATCTCTCCCATCATCGGTGATGGCATCCACGATCTAGATCTGGTGATGTGGATGCTCGGACGACGGCCACTCAGCGTAATGGCTAAAAACGTACGCGTACACGATTTCAAATACGCTGATATTTCATGGGCCATGTTTGACTTTTCAGATCCAGCGGCGGACCAGGAAACGATCGCTGTTATTGAAACCAATTGGGCGTTACCCCCAAACACTCCCACCGTTATCGACGCACAAATGGACATCGTGGGAACTGCCGGGCAAATCAGTATCAATTGCAGTGAAACCGGACTCAAAGTGCAAACACTCGAAGAAACGAAATATAAAGATACAATGTATTGGCCGCAGGTCACCGACCAACGGCGAACAGGGATACTAAAGTCGGAATTAGAATATTTCGCCAAATGCATCCAACACGACCTGCCTATCAACATAATTACAGCGGCGGAAGCACGGCAAGCGATGGAGATCGTTTTATGGGCTGAAAAATCTGCTAAAACTGGGCAGTTTCTTCAGATTTCACCCTCAGGATGATCTTTCCAAACACCCATGATTCTCAACGGATTGTTCTCCGATATTAAACCAACATTTGAACTCGCCAAACTCCCGCGGTAGTATTATCCTGAAGAGTTCAGGTAACCGGAAGTTATGTTACAGAACCCGTTGGGCTAGGCCACGCATTCCTGACGATTTTACACAATTTTTTACCACACGAATCCAATTACATGAACCACCGCTTATACATCGAAACGGTCGGCTGTCAAATGAATATGCTTGACAGTGAAATGGTCGTAGCCGACCTGCGCAAGCACGGGTATGAATTAACCAATGATGTAAAGCAAGCAGATACAATTCTCTACAACACCTGCAGTGTCAGAGCTCATGCTGAAGACAAAGTTTACAGTGCTCTTGGAAGGCTAAAGCTGTTGAAGCGTCGTCATCCCGAAAAGATCATTGGAGTCATGGGATGTATGGCACAAAAAGACCAGACCACAATTTTTGATCGAGCACCATATGTCGATTTAATTGTCGGACCAGGTCAGTTGCAGGAAATACCCGGCTTGATTGAAAAAATCCGAGCCGGCGGAGAGCATGAGATGGCAGTGGGACTAGGTCGCCGCGATGGTTCGCAAGATGACATCCGTAAAAGTCATGTTACGTTTGACCCGCTGCGTGATCCGACGATGCGACCGACACCCTATCAGGCTTATCTACGAATCCAAATTGGGTGTGATAAATTTTGCACCTACTGTGTTGTCCCTAATACCCGCGGACCGGAGCAGGGCCGTCCGCCTGCGATGATCGTCGATGAAGCTCGGTTATTGGCTGAGCAAGGTTGCCTTGAAATCACACTTCTGGGACAAACCGTCAATAGCTACAGCTACACAGTCGACGGGAAAACAACCGACTTGGCAGCCCTACTTGAAATGCTACATGAAGTTGAGGGAATCAAGCGAATAAAGTTCGTCACCAATTACCCTAAAGATATGGGACGGAATTTATTAGAGACTATTAATGACCTCGACAAAGTCTCGCCCTATTTACATGTCCCTTTGCAGCATGGCAGTAACGAAGTTCTCCAACGAATGAAGCGTGGATATACGGTGGAAGATTATCGAGACATGATGCATCGCATCTGGGACATCGTTCCAGACGCCGCTATTTCAAGTGACTTTATTGTTGGTTTTTGCGGGGAAACCGATTCTGAGTTTCAGACGTGCATTGATTCTATTCGTGAATACCGATTCAAAAACAGCTTCATCTTTAAGTACAGCGAACGCGAAGGTACTAAAGCTCAGGACATCATGATTGACGATGTGCCCTATGACGTCAAACAAGCACGCAACAATGAACTGCTCGAAGTACAAAATGAAATCAGCGAAACTGAGAACATTAAATTTATCGGCAAACCTGTCGAAGTGTTAGTCGAAGGCCGCAGCAAAGATGGTTGGCCGGACCCACTGTGACCGAATTGTCGTATTTGAAGGTAACGACCGTCAGGCTGGGCAAATTCTACCTGTGACAATTTTTGAAACAACACCCTTTACCATGTTTGGCACAGTGGTAACGGAACATGTCGGACCAGAAGTGTTTTCACTTTAGTCGGAAACTCTTCGCGACAAGGGAAGCGGGAAAAAACAATGGCACGAGTGGTTTTAGCAATGTCCGGTGGCGTCGATAGCAGCGTCGCAGCTCATTTATTGTTAGAACAAGGACACGATGTCATCGGTGTTTTCATGCGTCATGGCGAAGAATCTGCTCAGTCCTGTGAATTAGACGATCCGGCTGATAATCCACTGTTGCCGCTGCTGCAAAACCGTGCTGACCATAAACAGGGGTGTTGTAGTGCCGCGGACGCGGAAGATGCTCGACGCGTAGCCGACAAGCTGTCCATCCCGTTTTATGCACTCAACTTACAAAAAGATTTCCGCCGCATCATCGACTATTTTGTCGCAGAATACACTATTGGTCGCACGCCCAATCCTTGCGTCATGTGTAACAATTGGATCAAGTTTGGAAAGCTATTTGAATATGCCGACAGTGTTGGTGCCCAATACGTTGCGACCGGACATTATGCGAGACTGATCCCTGCCGCCAACACAACAGATCTTCCTCGGTTAGCGAGAGGCATTGATGGCACGAAGGATCAAGCATATGTGTTGTTTGGTATCGAACAAGATTACCTGCGGCGAATGATGCTGCCTGTTGGCGATTATCCCAAAACAGCAATCCGGGCACTCGCTGCTGGATTGGACCTGAGAGTTGCTGATAAAAAAGACAGCCAGGAAATCTGTTTTGTTACATCTGGACATCATGGTGAATTTGTACGTCAGCGGCGTGGCAACACCGATTTGTCTGGCGATATTATTACTACCAACGGTACGGTCGTTGGACAGCACGATGGCATCGAACAATTCACAGTAGGACAACGCAAAGGGCTGGGCGTAGCGTTGGGCGAACCACACTACATTGTTCGTATCGATGCCCCGCAGCGACAAGTTATCATTGGTGAGATTTCTGAATTGGCCCAAAGTTCACTTACGGCTGACCGCACCAATTGGCTTGTTGATATGCCTCTTAACGAACCGTTTAAATGCCAAACTCAGATTCGTTACAATAGTGCTGCTCGTACTGCAACCGCTTCGATCAATCACGACGGCGGTTTGCATATTGAATTTGATGAACCCTGCGATGCGATAGCTCCCGGACAAGCCGTTGTCTGTTTCGATGGTGATGTCGTACTCGGCGGCGGCTGGATTCTGTAAGAACTACCGGCACCTAAATTTCAAAAGATACGAACCATGGGGACATCTTCAATAACGGGCGGTCTCGCCTAAGCCCCTACTATTACATTAACTAACTATCTTTATAATGAAGATCGCTTCGGTACTTTTTCCCCTTACGGTGACACCATTTATGGATCCTGAATTACAAAATCGCGCTGATAAAATTTGCAATCAGTTATTGCATTTGCGCGACAGCCTTTGACTACACTGCGAAAGCAGTTGAAATCACCGCAATCGAGTTAAAAATGGGGGAAGCTGGATTCTGGGATAATCAAGAAACCGCTCAGCAAATCGTGGTGGAGCTCAAGCAACTTAAAACAGTTGTTTCGCCACTTGAAGATCTAGATACAGCGTCCGCAGATCTCACGGAACTACTGGAAATGGGTGAAGATGATCAGGAGATCGCCGCTGAGGTAACTACGGAAATCAACCGCTTGGAAGTGCTGGTCAATGAACTCGAGTTGAAGTCAATGCTAAGCGGTCCTCATGACCAATCTGGGGCCATCATGACGATCAATGCGCGTGATGGCGGCACAGATGCTAACGATTGGGCCGAAATGATGCTCCGCATGTACACCCAATGGGCAAATCACAATGACTATTCAATCGGCTTGATGGACCGCAATGACAACGATGTCGCTGGTATTAACAGCGTCACCATCAGTATTCGCGGGCCGTTCGCTTATGGGTATTTAAAAGGCGAAACCGGTATTCATCGACTTGTTCGAATTAGTCCGTTTAACTCTGAAGGCAAACGACAGACCAGTTTTGCAGCAATCGACGTATCACCCGAAATCGCCGATAGCGTTGAGATCGAAGTCGATGAGAACGAAGTTCGCGAGGACACTTATCGGGCTAGCGGAGCGGGCGGTCAGCATGTGAATAAGACCGATAGCGCCATTCGTTTGACACATGAGCCAACTGGAATTGTTGTACAATGTCAAAATGACAGAAGTCAGCATAAAAATCGGGCTGCCGCCTATAAGATGTTACGTGCACGGCTCGCTCGCGTCGAAGAAGAGAAACGGGAAGCGGAACAAGCTCAGAAATATCTAAGTAAAGCCCGTGTTGGATTTGGTTCCCAAATAAGGAATTATTTCTTGCATCCCGACCAACGTGTTAAGGATGCACGCACCGGATACAGCGAAGGTAATTTTCATAACGTTTTGGATGGTGATATCCAAGGCTTTCTAGATTCATTTCTTCGTTGGCGTATTGGACAAGAATAGAGTAGAATTCGACGCAGTAACTATTGGTGATATTCCTTGTAATGCTGTCCTAAAATTACTATTACAGCGTTTGCTCGAAGTCGAATTGTTCCGCGAAGGAATAAAGAAAGAAAATTATGTCAGAATTGGAAAACCTAGAGTCCATCGGACCCGACGCCACCGGACTACGTATTAGTATGGTTTGGGAAAACGAACGTTTCAAACACTGTGTCGATTGGGTCGCGGGCGATCAAGCATTTCGTATTTTAGAAAGTGTTGAAGGAGACGAAAAGGAATTGTGGCCTCCTAGCCCCGCATTGCAACAACTCACCTTAGAACAACGAACACAAAGTCGTCAAGTTGGTCTGATCGTCGGGATGGCTGGAAACAGTCATTGGTCTGTTGCTATTGAAAATGATCCTCGCGACCGATCCATGCTATTTGAAGTTGCTTGTCGAGTAGCTGATACCGAAGCTGGCAGCTTAACGACAACGTACAAATCCATGGTACCTGTGAAAATTATCGATCCAATTGAACGCGTCGCTGAGCTTTCAATCGCTGGACGCAAATGTCGCATTAAAGTTGAATCGACTGGTCGCGGAGAATTGGATGAGCTTAAAATCGAGGGGAACATCATCACGATCACTCCCACCGAAATGCCAGAGACTTGGCCGGCAACCGTCGAATGGAAATATCGACTGTTTGGTTAAAACTTGGTCGCAATAAAATCGAAATTGATCGAATCGTCACCCTTGATAAACAACGATGCTGCGATCAAAATATGAGCTAACTGTCTAATAACATTGACCCACAAACACGGAACCAATTATGGTCTTTGAACATATTGAGAATCTTAAAAATGCCTACACCGACAAAAATGTAATTGTCGATGCAGATCGCCCAGAACTCGGAAGATTTCAAGGGCTGACTGGTACGGTTAGGACAGTTAATATGAGTGGACGGGCCTTGGTTGAATTTGATGGCCATAAGAACATCGGTTGGTTCGATATTGATGTTGATTTTTTGAAGCTCGTCGACAAGCCGGCTCCTGCGGAAACACCAGCAGCTTCACCGGCGGATAAAAAGCCCGCCGCGACTGAAAAGCCCGCCGCGGATAAAAAGCCCGCCGCGACTGAAAAGCCCGCCGCGGCAAAACCGGACGCCGCGCCAACAGACCCTGCTAAAATGAACGTTGCGGATATGCTCGCAGCCGCTCGAGGTGAATCTGCAACGCCCACTGCCACAGAAGAACCTGCCGCAGAAGAAGAAAAACCAGCTGCCGCTGCTACCAATCCAGCTAGCATGAGTGTCGCGGAGATGCTTGCCGCCGCTCGAGATGAATCCGCTGCGCCTGCTGCCGCCGAAGAACCTGCCGCCGAAGAACCTGCCGCCGAAGAACCTGCCGCCGAAGAACCTGCTGAAGGTGGTAGTGACGAAGTTCAAGCACTCAAAGACGCTAATGACGCCGCTGGCATGTGTGCCTATTGCCGCAAAGTCGATGCATAGCAATCGACATCATTTTACATCAAGCATGCGTTGCAGCGCGACGAGTGACCAGCGTTGCGTTTCTAGGTCGACGGAGATTTTATTGACCGGTGTACCATGGGCTAGATTTTCTAAGGTCCAACAGAGGTGGGCTAGATCAATGCGATACATTGTGGCACACATACAAACCACTGGTGATAAAAAGTGGATTTCCAACTCGGGATGTTCTTTTTTCAGTCGATTAACCAAGTGCAATTCGGTTCCAATCGCCCAACTCGATCCCGCTTCAGCCTGTTCAATCACTTCAATGATCTTGCCCGTTGAACCTGAGATATCTGCCAGATCGTTGACTTCCTGTGGGCACTCTGGGTGTACTATGATTTGGATACTCGGATGTTCGCGACGAAACGTCTCAACATGCTCCGCCTGAAACATTTGGTGCACACTGCAATGCCCCTTCCAGAGTATCACTTTGCTATTCTCGATTGCCTCGTTACTATTGCCGCCCATTTCCAACGCAAACGGATCCCAAACCGGCATTTGTTCATTGGAAATCCCCATCGCTAAACTTGTATTGCGACCCAGATGCTGGTCGGGAAAAAACAACACTCGCGAGGTACGCTCAAACGACCACTCTAAAACCGCAGCGGCATTACTAGAGGTACAAACGATCCCTCCATGCCGCCCGACAAATGACTTTAAACTGGCGGCTGAATTAATATAGGTGACAGGCGTGATATCTTCACAATCAATCAATTCTCCCAATTCGTCCCAAGCATTCTCTACTTGGTCAATCGCCGCCATATCCGCCATCGAACACCCGGCAGCCATATCAGGTAACACAACGGTAATGCGATCTTGAGTTTCAAGACGTTCTGAACGATTGGCTAAAATATCAGCCGTTTCTGCCATGAAATGAACACCACAAAAAACGATGACCTTACAGTCAACGTTATCTGCTGCCATTCGGCTCAACTGATAACTGTCACCCCGCAAATCGCAATGGCCAATGACTTCATCTTGCTGATAATGGTGCCCCAGTATCAATAATTCCGAACCCATCTGTTGACGGACTTTTTCAATGCGGCTGGACAATTCTTCATTGGACAGCGACTTGTAAGGTCGCAATTCAAAAGTAGGAGCCGGATCTGTAATAGTCACCATCATAGCGGTTCTCGGATAAAAATTTAGGCTGGCACCATTTTCGCTAATTCTATTATGAACACTAAACTGTCTTTTGGGAACTGTCACAGTCCTTTCTATAAGTATTCATTAGCAGGCATTCACCAGTGCATAACTACCAAGATGGCAACGCATAGATTAATATGACTTAATAATATTGATATATGTTCGTGACATATCCACGATGAAACAACCGATATTGTGATATGTCTTATCCATCCTGTACGACAACAAACGCATGATTTTGCTGATCGATAATTACGATTCTTTCACCTACAACTTAGTTCAGAGACTAGGTGAAATGGATGCTACTTTGAATATCGAAGTGCACCGCAATGACCAGATTACCGCGGACGAGGTGCAAGCCAAACAACCCTCGCACATCATTATCTCGCCAGGCCCCTGCACCCCTAATGAAGCCGGCCAAAGCATGAATATCATCGAGCAATTGATGGGAGCGATTCCTATCTTAGGCGTTTGTCTTGGTCATCAATCCATTGGTCAAGTCACAGGAGCTACGATTGTCCGAGCTAAACAACTCATGCACGGTAAGACCGACGAAATCAATCATGACGACCAAGGAATTTTTGCTGGGCTCCCCAATCCCTTTATCGCAACTCGGTATCATAGTCTCGTCATCGAACCCGCTACACTAAGCGACGATTTCCAAGTGAGTGCCTGGACATTTGCGCCCGATGGTTCACGCGAGATCATGGCAATTCGACATAACTCCATGCCTCTATTCGGTTGGCAGTTTCACCCTGAAAGCTTCTTGTCAGATGTCGGTCCTGAGATACTAAAACGCTTCATCCACACGTCTGTGTAATCACAAAGCGAAAGCAACTCAATGTCAGCCTTGCCGAACACGCGTGCTACGTTAAACATGATAAGTGTTTCCCAAGCATGGCAGGAAATATCTCAGCGAATCCCCCAACCCACTCGCTCCACTTGCACACTCACAAAAGCGCTCGGTCGATTCACCGCGGCTGATATACAGAGTGACCTTGATTCGCCGCCGTTTGATAAATCACTAGTGGATGGGTTTGCTATCCTCATCGATGACCTCCAGTCTAGCCAATCCCTTTTAATCAACGAAACTGTTCATGCTGGTCAAACGCCAACTCAGCCTGTTAAGACTGGCACAGCAACACAAATAATGACCGGCGCGCCGATTCCTGAAGGTGCCGAAGCAGTTGTCATGATCGAAGATTGCACGGTGGATTTGGCAGCCCACACTGTCGCGATACAAAACATGACCGTCACGTTGGGCAGTCATATTATGCGGCAAGGGAAATCATTGAGTTGCGGTGATGTGGTGATTCCTGCCGGTTCTAAAATCCGCCCGGTCGAAATTGGCCTGTTGGCAGAAGTCGGTTGTGCTGAAGTACCCGTTGCGACACAACCGAATGTCGCCATCATTTGCACCGGAGATGAATTAGTTGATGTTGACCAACATCCCCAAGCTGGACAAATCCGCAACAGTAACGAGGCTTTGCTAATTTCACTCGTTACAGCAAGCGGCGGCAATGCAATTCCACTGGGAATCGGCCGAGACAATGAGATGGAATTGTCCGACAAAATTCAACAGGGACTACAGCATGACGTGTTACTACTCTCAGGCGGCGTGTCGATGGGGGAGAAAGACCTCGTTCCCGCACTGCTGCATCAAGCACATGTGCTGGAAGTTTTTCATAAAGTACAACTCAAGCCGGGGAAACCGCTGTGGTTTGGGCAAGCCGAGGGCAGGCAACAACGAACGCTCGTCTTCGGATTGCCGGGCAACCCTGTCAGCAGCCTAGTTTGCTACATCCTATTCGTGGCGCCTCTGATCAGGGCCTATCAACAAGGAACTAGAGGAATCGACATCCAACCAGATTCCTATGCTGAATTAACAGCTCCCTATACACTACGTGGGGACCGCCCCACTTATCATCCTGGGCGGTTGGATTGGATTTCGGGTAAATGGTCTGTCACACCGTTACCATGGAGCGGTTCAGCCGACCAACAAGCTCTCGCCCAAGCAAACTGTCTGGCCTTTTTCCAACCCCCACAACGTGAGTATGATATAGGAGAACAAATATCTGTCCTGCCATTTCTTTGGTAAATATCAACACCTATCACTTGCAATACATTTCAACAAGGAATCCTATCTCGAATGAGTAGGCCCTCACAATTGTCGCGACGTATGACATTTGGATTGTCACTGTTCGGTGGATGCTTATTATGGACCGCCTTTCCTCCAATTAATTGGAGCTTCATGGCTTGGTTTGCACCGATGTTGTGGATGCCACTGCTAACGGCCGATAGATTTGTTTCCAGTAAGTCACCCAAACGTTTAAAACGCATACTGGGAAATTCCTACACGCATATGTGGCTAGCCCACGTCGTCTACTGGATGCTCATGTTACAGGGCCTGCGATTGGCTCATTGGACAACGCACTTTGGCTGGCTGGCAATCGGACTATATCTAGGAATTTACCTACCCTGCTTTGTTTTTGTGGGTCGCTGCTGTGTACACCGCCTTCGCCTGCCAGTAACGCTCGCCGCAGCGATTAGCTGGATAACATTTGAATGGTTACGAGGATACATTATTTCAGGATTTTCCATGGCGTGCCTGTCCCATACACAAACCGATCATCTGCTGTTAATTCAAATTGCCGACCTCGGTGGAAATCAAATCATCTCGCTGCTGATCATGTTAGTTGCGGGCAGTCTCTATTCCATTGTTGTGGCGGCACAAAATTGGTCGAATCACACATCGGTAAAAAAAACTATCCTCGTGCATGCGGTGTCGATCCTGTTGATGTTGGCGCTGACACTAACATATGGCTATCAGCAACTCGGTCGAGCGTACTCGGATATGTCAAAACAAACGACCGTAGGATTGATCCAAGGTTCCATCGACACTCAGTTCGAATTAACGCCGGAACAATATTCCGCGGAAAAAAAACGCCAACAACAAAGTTATATTCAACAATCAAAATTGGCCCGCCAAGCAAACGAAAACTTATCACTCCTGGTTTGGCCGGAGTCGATGTATCCGTTTGGGCCAACGTACGTTACTAATCCACAACCAGAATCAACAATTTACAAACCACTGCATCAAAATTATGCAGACATCGACGACGCCACTTTCCGTCAACATGTTGCAATTGTTCAGGATAATCTTCGTCGCTCAAATCAGACTCTGCTTTCACTACTTAATGGTAACTCCACTGAGTCATCAAACAACAGCATACACTTGATTGCCGGAACCGACATTCACGACCTGAGTGTTGTGGATACACCAACCTACAATTCAGCAATTTTATTCAGCCCCAAGGGCACGGTACGCGATATCTATCGTAAGCGTCATCTCGTGATGTTCGGCGAGTACATTCCACTTGGAAACCAATTCCCCTGGCTTTATGATCTGCTACCAATCGGACCCGGATTGGCGGCTGGCGACGGTGTGTTAAATTTCGAAATTGAGGGTGTCGTCTTTGTTCCCAACATTTGTTTTGAAAGCACGGTTCCTCATCTTATCCGTAATATGATGCAACAATCCAACACTCAAGGACAGCGAGGCGATGTCATGCTAAACCTCACCAATGATGGCTGGTTTTGGGGTTCGGCAATGCTAGATATCCACTTGCGATGCAATATCATGCGAGCCGTTGAAATGCGTCGACCCAACTTGGTAGCCGCCAATACGGGTATCTCCGCGTGGATCACCCCGACTGGAAAAATCGAACAGCAAGAAGCCAAACGCAAAGATGGGTTTGTGATTGCTCAAGTTGGTACAGCAACCTATGACAGCGTCTATATGCGATTTGGCGATATTCTGTCGATCGTTGCAGCAACTCTTGCTGGCGTGGCAGTACTACGTAGCTTCAAATCTGTTTCGCCAAAATATTAAAAACTGACGATTCATATCCAGTAATCGACGGTTATAGACATTCTCGATTCAAAAACGCAAAAAAACATATCCACTTAGTACCTAATGATCGATATAATGAGTCAAGTGTCCCATTTTACCATTTTTTGCTTAACATTCGCAAAAAGTGGCACTTATGTTGATTACAAAGGGCCTCAACGTCCGAAAAAACAAGAAGTAGCGATTATCCCAATCGTATACGTAACGTAGATTTTTAGTGATTGCGGTTTACAATTGGGATAGAATTCAAGGTTGTAACAACGTCTACTTAATTTCCTTGAATAACTATCCCATAAATCAACCAGAATAGGAATTGTTAGTGTCATGACACTGATAGGCAAAATATTCACAATATTGATTTTCATCATGAGTCTCCTTTTCTTAGGATTCTCAATCAACGTTTACCAAACACACGTGGACCTACAAGCTGCGGCCAAAACTGCGGAAAGTACGACCCAAAGTTTAAAGACTCAGATCGGTGTATTGGAAACGGAAAAGGCCACTGTCGAAGACAGTCTCAAACGTGAGCAAGTTGCGCGTGCTTATGCACTCGCAGCTCTGGAAACTCAAGTGACCGCAATCGAATCTGATCTCGCACAAAAAGAGGATATCGTCAAATCGACCGAAGCTCGAGCAAACGATCTCGCAGACGCTCTTCGTATCGCAGAAGAAACAAAAGCCCAACTCACGACTGAAGTCGGTCAACTAAGAAAAGACATTAACGATTCGCAACTACGCACTGACACTTTCTTCGCTCAAATCCTGACCTTGAACGATGAAGTAAATCATCTCAACAGCTTGAAATCTCAAGCCATTGAACGTGAATCACAACTACGCAATCAAGTTGGCCGGTTAGCGAATGTTGTCCGCCGTAATGGCTTGGACGAATTCTCTGACACGGCAGACAAACCCCCAGCGCTCGATGGCCGAGTGATCGCCGTGCGGTCTGACTTGCTGCAGATATCATTGGGCCAAGACGATGGGCTACGCATTGGACATTACTTAGATGTTTATCGAGGAGCTGTTTATTTAGGTCGAGTGAAGATTCGCGAAACGCAACCAAGTTCTGCGGTCTGCGAGATCATGCCTAAGTTTCTTAAGGGTCAGATTCGCAAAGACGACAATGTTGTCACGAACTTAAACTAAGCTCTGACGAACATCGTACCGAGCATATTAGGGAATCAATTATGGCTAAGAATAAAATACGACTGAATGTTTATACGATGATGCTAGTATTGTCTTTTATGGCAGTCACCGCATCTACCGTTCTGCTCTGGTTAGAATGGGAAAAGTGGCAAACGTAAGTCTAATGCGCATACTAGACCTGCTCCTTTCCCCGTCTTCTCAAGCTATTTCTTAACGCCGACGGCCACCGCCGCGAGCACCCCGACCACGAACACTGCCGGCATTTCGGTCAGCCAACAGACGCACTTCATATTTCTGCCGGATGGGCTTACACCATCCCAAATCATCATGGCAAGCGAAATAGTCAACTTCGATGATAATCGGTGAATCTGCCAAACGGGTGGCAGGCAGAATTGACGCATCCCACTCTAGACCAACTAAGAATTCCCGCGGATCACCATCCGCCTCTATTTTGATTTCAGGGCCGCGCCCTGCACCTGGCCCCATCGTAATTCCAACTGGACATTGCACTCGAAATTGAATTGGAGCAGCGAGATTATTCCAATGCACGTGCAGTAGCGGGTCAAGGTGAAAACCTAAATAAGCCATCCCCAAACCTTCATCCATAAATGACTCATCAACTTCGGCTCGCAATTTTACATAATACGGTTCGTCACTTTCTAGCGGTTTAACTTGGACCGCCCGCATAACGGAACTTATTTGCATTCGCGGCACAACTCCTGTTGCCGTAGATCGTTGAGGCGCTGCTGATTTCATTTTAAGATCCGCGACGGCTGTGGCAGGTGTAACTTTACCGACTAGGCTTTCAAGATCCGCTCGCAGGATTGTCGCATTACTCCAACCTCGCGCTCGAATAATCTTACCCGCTGGGTTAATAATGAATTCGCTGTTAGGCGCACCGCCAAGCGCGGCTTTGAGCTCGTTGTTCATGTTGTCACAAATCCATTCAATACCAGACCCTAACGTTCGTTTTGCTTCTTGGACGTGCAGCAAACGCTCTGCGAGAGTAAAAGGCTGAATGTAACCGTTGCTTTCGGGGTGAGCTAATGCTTTATATATGTAATAAAATTTGACACCCCGAGGAGCGTAATCAATCGCGACTGTTTCCAAACTGGGAACATTTCGAAGAAACGGAGGTCACGTCAAACACCCAAAAACCAAAACTGTGTAACTACCCCGTAACGACGAGGTCGATAATGGCTTGCCCAGTGCATCACACACGTTGACTGTTGGTAGTGTCGTATTCAACAACCGCATGACTTGACTGAACTGTGCGCCACTTGTCCGTCCACCTAATTGAGCAAGTAGCGGCGTACTATCCATTACTAATAAAACCCAGAACAGTAACAGAACCATGAGTGAGGAACGCTGTCGGATGAACACAGATGATACCTTTGGGATTGGGATGCTTAAAATAGTTCTTTTCAATGATGCCCTAATAATATAAGAACCCTTTTGCAGATCAATTGTTTCGCAAGCATTTTGGTCGCTTCATTATGAAAAACCTATAATAGGCGGATTATACGAGAGCCTTGCCTCTTAGTTTCCCGCCGAAGTTGTCTGGTTTTAATTCGTATTAATTGGTGGTTGGATTTGCTCGAAACTGTAAAAATGATGTCCAGAGGTGGTCTTTTTTCGGCCTATATTGAAACACGTGGACACAGCCAATTTCCGGCGTTAATACATCGTTGGGGGTGATTGTTTTGAGAGCTAATTTTTGCTATATTAGGAGGTATACTAAACAACGATATGGAACATCCTAGAGTGTCGTTATAGACTATTTTTCTAGTGTTTTTACGTACCTTCTCTTCTCACACTACATCGGTCTCCGGTGAAAGGACACTAGCTTGTCTAGCGACTCAGATTCCCCAGAAAACCCCTCTTCAGACGCCGAACAATCGATGCTTGGAAAACTAGTCGATTTACCTATTGAAGACGAGTTGAAGAACAGTTATTTGACCTATGCAATGAGTGTCATTGTCTCGCGTGCGTTGCCTGATGTTCGTGACGGGTTGAAGCCGTCTCAACGACGTATTCTAGTCGCAATGAATGATCTAAATTTAACGCCCGGTGCTCACCGCGTTAAATGTGCCAAGATTGCCGGTGACACCAGCGGTAATTATCACCCACATGGAGAAGGCGTCATTTATCCCACGCTTGTGCGTATGGCTCAGGAATGGAACATGCGCCACGTGTTGGTCGACAAGCAAGGGAACTTTGGATCCATCGCTGGTCTGCCTGCCGCAGCGATGCGATATACCGAAGCACGCATGTCAGCCACGGCTGGGCTGATGCTCGAAGATCTCAAGCTGGACACAGTTGACTTTGTGCCAACCTACGACGAAACGCGAACTGAACCAACTGTGTTGCCCGCCAAGTTTCCGAACCTACTCGTCAACGGCACCAACGGAATCGCCGTTGGGATGTCAACTTCCATTCCCCCACACAATCTCGTTGAAGTCTGTGATGCCGTTGTCCAATTATTAGATGCACCTGAAACAACTATCCGTGAGTTAATTGGTATCATCACGGGACCTGACTTTCCAACTGGTGGAACCATCTGCGGTCGCTCGGGCATCCTCAAAGGCTATACCACAGGGCGTGGTACAGTCATTGTGCGAGCCAAGGCAACGATCAAAGAACTCGACCGTGGACGATCGCAGATTATCATCAACGAAATACCATATCAACAATCTCGAGACCGAGTCGTTGAAAAAATCGCAGGGCTAGTCAACGAAGGGCGCGTTAAGGGGATTTCTGGAATCCGCGACGAATCTGATCTAGAGGAACCCGTACGGATCGTGATAGACATCAAACGGGATAACAATCCTGATGTCGTTTTGAATCTGCTGTACAAATATTCTAACCTGCAAGAAACAATTTCGATTATTTTGTTGGCCTTAGTCGACGGTAAACCCCGCTTGCTCAACCTCAAGGAAATGCTCGAAGAATTCATTCGGCACCGCGTCGAAGTAATACGTCGCCGAACGCAATTCTTGCTCGTTCGCGCACGACGACGTAAACATGTGGTCGAAGGTCAATTGCTAGCACTCGCTGATATTGATGAAATTATTAAAATCATTCGCGAATCCAGCACCCATGCCGAAGCTAAAAGCCGCTTAATGGGATTCGCCTGCCCCGCCCCGATGCTCCAGCGAGTCCTCGGTGACGAGGGGTTTAAACAATTCCAAGAAGAACGAGGGGATGAAGAGAGTTATAACCTTTCCGCCGTGCAAGCCGATGCGATTCTGCGGATGACATTGGGGCAATTGGTAAACCTCGAACAAACAAAGCTATCCGACGAACATGCGAAACTCTTAACGGAAATCAGCGGCTATCTTGAGATCCTAGATGATCGTCAATACATCCTCGATATTATCCGCGAAGATCTTATCGCAATCCGTGAAAAACATGGCGATGACCGACGCACTGAGATTTCAAATATCGAACTCGGTAATGTCAATATGGATGACCTGATTACCGAAGAAACAATGGTCGTTTCCATTAGTCACCGTGGATATATCAAGCGTTGTGCGTCGAGCACCTATAAGGCTCAGCGTCGAGGCGGCAAGGGCATGAAAGGTGCCACCGTCGAAGAAGAAGATCCAATCGAACATTTGTTCATTGCCAGCACCCACGCTTATTTGCTGTTCTTCACCACACGCGGGAAAGTCTATTGGCAGAAGGTCTACGATATTCCGGAACTCAGTCGAACGAGTAAAGGCCGAGCTGTCATCAATCTGTTGCGGCTTGAAGAAGGCGAACAGATTCTGGATTGTATTCCAGTGCGAGACTTCGACGTCGATGGTCACTTCCTAACAATGGCAACGCGACAGGGACTTATCAAAAAAACCGACCTATCCGCATATAGCCGGCCCAAAAAAGGTGGCATCATTGCCATTAAACTCCGTGATGACGATGAACTAGTCGACGTCGCCATCGTCAAACCTGGTGATGAAATTATTCTCTCAACTGCGCTGGGAATGGCAATTCGATTTTCGCAAACTGATGCCCGCCCAATGGGTCGCAACACATCAGGCGTCAAAGGAATTAATTTAAGTACAGACGATAGTGTCGCTGGAATGGTGGTAGCCGATCCCGCCGCCCAGTTGTTAACCATCTGCGAAAACGGCTACGGCAAACGAACACCTTTCGGACCAAATCGCGATCAAGCCAGCGGTGATGAAGCGTCAAGTAAAATCTACCGCACGCAGAAACGTGGGGGGAAAGGGCTACGAGATATTAAAACCACGGATCGCAATGGAACCGTAGTTGATATTGTCCGAGTTGATGATGAAGATGAAGTCTTGATGATGACCAAAGGTGGCAAAATTCAGCGTATTCGAGCCAGTGATATTAGTATCGTAGGACGAAACACACAGGGTGTGAGGATCATGAAAACTGATGATGGTGATTCTCTCGCCGCCGTCGTACGAGTACCACCCGATGAGCTAGACGATGAATCCGATGCAACTGCTGTAGACGATCCAAATACACCTACACAGGCAAACACCGTCAACACGAGTGAAACAGATTCCGTTGACACAGTGGTCCGTGAAGACGTTGAGACCGTGGATGCGGATGACGCTGAAATCTCAGATGACGGAGCAGACACGGATGACTCCAGTGGTACGGATGACTCCAGTGGTACGGATGACTCCAGTGGTACGGATAACACAGCGGAATAATTAACACCTATTGTTCATGCCGAAGTAGGATGAGTCCCCAACACGAGCAGGAGATTGAGTGATGTCCAAATCCGCATTGATTACTGGGATTACCGGACAAGATGGCTCATATCTATCTAAACTGTTGCTCGAAAAAGGATATCAAGTTCACGGCATGCACCGCCGCACTAGCACCGATAGCCTCGAACGATTAGCGGACATTGCGGATCAGATTCATTTACACCACGGCGATCTGCTCGATGAATTATCGGTGTTACGGTTATTGGAAAAAACCGAGGCTACGGAAGTCTACAATCTAGCCGCACAAAGCTTTGTGCCTATTAGTTGGGAAGAACCAGTCCACACCGGAGACGTCACTGCCCTCGGTGTCACGCGACTACTCGAAGCGATTCGGCAGGTAAATCCGCAGATCAAAATGTACCAAGCCAGTAGCAGTGAAATGTTTGGCAAAGTGCAAGAAACACCGCAAACCGAAACAACTCCTTTCTGGCCACGCAGTCCCTACGGCGTTGCCAAGGTATATGGTTATTGGATCACCGTTAACTATCGCGAAAGCTATGACCTGTTTGCCTGTAACGGGATTCTGTTCAATCACGAATCGCCTCTGCGGGGAAAAGAATTCGTCACTCGAAAAATCACTGATGCCGTCGCACGCATTAAACTTGGCGTGCAAACTCAACTCGGCCTTGGCAATCTCGATGCCTATCGCGACTGGGGATTTGCGGGCGATTACGTAAATGCCATGTGGTTGATGCTGCAACAAGAAACAGCCGATGACTATGTCATTTCCACCGGCGAGCAACACAGTGTTCGTGAATTCTGTGACATTGCCTTCGCCAGTGTTGGTCTAAAAACGGAAGACCATGTAGTCACCGATCCGCGGTTCTTCCGCCCCGCCGAAGTGAATACACTTCTCGGCGACTCTAGCAAAGCACAGTCCAAACTTGGCTGGCAACGAAAGGTCGACTTTCAGCAGTTAGTCACCATGATGGTCGAAGCAGATCTGCAACGCGTTGAACAAGAAATACAAACTCTGGGATAGCACAACACAAAGGACGAAAGATACCGTGCGCGCCATTATCACAGGAGGATCGGGATTCGTCGCTCAGCACCTCGCACAACACCTTTCCGATTGTGGCGATGACGTTCTGCTGACTCTGCGAACTGACGACTGTAATTGTCAATTCCCAGCACTTCATTGGGATATCACGGCGCCGATGGATCCTCTGACCGTGCGGGCAGCAGAACAATTTAAGCCCGACACAATCTTTCATCTAGCAGCCATTAGCACTCGAGACATCTGTGGATCTTCAGAGCCTTCAGCAGCGGCGGTGGCGGTGAATGTCCAAGGTACGCAGCATGTGATCGATCTATGTAAGTCATTATCAACAAAGCCTCTACTGCTCTTTTCGAGCAGCATCTACGTCTATGGATCCCGTCGACCCGTTGTTGAGAATGTCAATGAAAATAACTCTCCCGCGCCCGATAACGGCTATGGCGTGAGCAAGTTGCTTGCCGAACAATTATTGCGAACAACCGCGTCACACCTACAGTGGGTAATCGCTCGCAGTTTCCAACACAGCGGCCCAGGTCAAAGCGGTTCATTGTTAGTGCCCGACTGGATCAGTAAGTTGCAACACCGACCCAACAATATTACAGTTGGTAATCTCAATACTTGGATTGATATTAGTGACGTCCGAGACGTAGTGCGCGCTTATCGCCTTATTGCTCAACCTCAATTCAATAGCCAGACGTTTAATGTTGGCAGTGGGAAAGCCACCCGTAGTGGTGAAGTCATGGAAATTTTGCAGAACCTAATCGGTACGCGATGTGAGATCGAAGAATTACAACCCGGAACACATTATTTACCGATTGCAGATATTTCACACATTACCAGACAAACCAATTGGATTCCTACGATCTCAATTACTCAAATGTTGCGCGACTGCCTCGAGTAACCATTCACGATGGGTTATTTGTGTTAACGGGTGGTTGTTAATTCGAAGTCCAGAAAGTTATAACTCCATGTGTGGACGCTTTACATTACGCTCATCACTGAATTTACTTGCCGAGCATTTTTTGTTCAGCGCATCACCGGATATTTCACTCCCCCCCAAATACAATATCGCACCAACGCATAGTGTTGCCACACTGACAGCACCACGCGGCCAACGACAACTCCATTGGATGCATTGGGGGTTGATTCCCAACTGGTCCCAAGACCCCTCTCGTGCGAGCCCAATGATCAATGCCCGTAGTGAAACACTCCCTGAAAAGCCATCGTTTCGCCAAGCATTTCAAAAACGTCGCTGTCTCATTCTTGCCGATGGTTATTATGAATGGCGATCTAGCGGTACCGACAAACAACCTTTCTTCATTCACCGTAGCGACCACCAACCGTTTGCGCTCGCGGGCCTGTGGGAAAAATGGACTCCTCCTCAAGCATCTACGGAAACGGGACAAGACACTCCACAACCTTGGCACTCCACAACAATCATCACTACTGAGGCGAATGAATTCGCCGCGTCAATACACCACCGCATGCCCGTCATACTGAATCCTAGTGATTACGACCGTTGGCTAGCGGATGACGACAGCCAACTCGACATGCTGCAATCCCTGTTAGTGGATCCCCGTAATTCCAATGAGATGACAACCTTTAAAATGACCGCCGTCTCTCGGCGTGTCAACAAAGTTGCCAATGATGACCCTCAATGTATTGAACCCGTGGCTATTCAGCAGGGACTTTTCTAAGCGTATAGTACGCTTCTGCTGGAAAAAATGTGCTGTCATTTGGCGTCAAATTGCGAATGCGAACATCGTAGACAAATCCTGCTCGCATCTCAGCAATAGATAAATGCACAATTCGATCTTCAGCGGAAACTCGCACAGCCGTAATTTTATCACTCCGTCGATCTCGGTCATCTCCACCATAGGACGTTGTGGAATCACGTGTTGCGGACTGGATCGTATAATTTGTGATATCCGCCGCTCGCTTGGCATCTACAGCTTTCGTGAAACGGACTTTAAACCCTGTCGCCGTGGCAGTGACCTCAGCAATTCCAACTGGTAAGTCCCCAGGGAATTCCATCCTCGCCAAGGTACCAATATTGTTTGCCCCGCCCCAGCCGCTGTCACGAATCGAGGCAACATATAGGTGCCCCTGTGGAGAAACTGCAACCGCTAGCGGTCCCAATAACGGCTCACCAGTTGCTGGCTTCTCGAGTGTCAACGGATATGCAGCCCCCTGATACGTATCGCCAACTTTCTGCAAACTCATCCGTATCAAACGACGCGTGTCGTATTCACATCCAACGAGATGCCCTTCAAAGGGTCCAAACACCGGCACACTGCCATTTTGCAATAAAGCCAGCGGGGTTTCCAGAAAACAAATTCCATTGACACTACGGGTCCACGGATGGGGAATGTCAATCGCCGGCGCTGTCAGCGGTGGACGAGGGCCACCCTGGCGATCAATTTTGTTGACAAATCCGAAATGAGCTCCCACGCGGATATGATTCAGTTCATTGTATGGGTTATAGTTGCCTTGATTATCTGTCACAAACATCTCGCCGGCGCGATTACGCGCGATGCCCATCGGAAATCGATGGCCACTGGTGACAATTTTCACGCTAAAGCGATGAGGGTTCTCCCGAGATGGTGTACGTGGAACCAACTGCAGAACTTTGCCTCGCAGCGCCGCGCCTGCTGGCGTCCTGTCATCTTGCTGACAGGGAGTCGAAATATAGTACCCACCATTGCCGTCAGGAATCACACCAACCGCCCAGTCATGATAGTCCGCCGTGTGCCCCCACCCAGACGCCAACGTCTCTATCTTTTCATGGATGCCGTCATGATCGACGTCATACATCCGCAGCAGGGCATACTTGTTAATAACATCAATATAATCTCGTGACGCATGCACACCGTAGGGCGCTGCCAATTCGTCCGCTAAGGCATATAAACGATCTTCTAAACCATCTGCGGTTGTATCAATCGCTTGCCACACGCGACCCTTAAGTGAAGTCAGTATCATCCGTCCCGCTGGATCCCATGCGATACCTGTTGGCATAAACTCATCAAAAAACGGTAACCTGACTGCCTTCACTCCAGGAATGATCTCCAGTGATTGGATCTCTAAGCCGGTAAACTCTGGCAATACCACAGGAAACCGATCAACGTTGACGTTGCTTAAATATGTAAGCGTCAAAGGATTTTCGTCACCGCCACTTTTCCAGCGGACCGATTGATAAGTCGTTGCATTTTCCGTGGACTTTTGTATCTTGGCATCGGCAAACTCAATCCATTGCCGCCCAGCTTGGCCAGGCTCCACCAATCGTACATGGTCGGAAAATTCCGTGACCTCCAAGTTCTGATGCCCAAGTCCTACGACCATGCTGGCATTGGCGGGAACACCATCAAACCACAACTTTCGTTGAATACCAGACAGGCTGCTATTTGTACTGCTACCCTCGGCAGGCCACAATTCGCTAAACTCCTGTGTAACCACAACCATCAAACTGCGATCACCGATTTTAAATCGATATCGCTGGCGGATACGCAATCCAGTTGGCAATTGTTGCCAGCTATCTAATTCCGTGGCAAACTGACCAACAGCACTAGGAGAAATCAACTGCCCGTCTTCCAACTGCAATCGCAAATCGGGAATCGCAGATAAATCGCCGTTCGAATTCACGGTCCCCCAACTTCCGCCATCGGTTTCCCAGTACCATACTTTCCCCTTGGTTCGTTGCCGCGCGATATCACCTTGCCACCATCCCAGTAATGTCCCATGCTGCATATCGAATAGCAGGTTGTGACGATTTCTCATACCAATTAGCGCTGGTTTGAGATATTGCTGGTCGCGATGTATCAGCACATCCGTCAATAGCTTGACACTCACTTGGTGCTCTGGCACGCCTGTTTGGCGGGCAATACGTACAGCGCCGGGTTTGGGAGGTTCAAAGCCCGGCGTATTTAGAACCTTCCAAACAGCTTCAAGTTGATCAGGAAGATGATTTTCAAGTACACCACGCACCGAAATCTGAACCGATGGCATTTCCATTCGCGGCACGATTCTAGCGGGATTTTGCACCCAGCGAGAAAACCAAATTTTACGAATCCGAGAATCCAACAGCGACAGATCGGGCCCTTTGGCATTTAAAGGGGCCTGCGGAGCTTTCACGCTGCCGATTTTGTGGCAACTGGTACACCCAAAACCGTCAGTCGTTACTAATCGTGCCCCTGCCGTCTGTAATTCTTCTACGGTTGGTTGCGCTGCTGCAGGTGGTACTGTATCGAGCCAATCTAAGAACTGACTTGGGATGCGATCTTTTTCCACAAACCATTGTGCAATTTCATGCAATCTCTCGTCAGCAAAACCAAACTTAGGCATCTTCACCCTCAGCCAAGGCCGCCGCACAACTGTTTTACGTTGAATCGAATCATGTAATGCTTTGTCGTGTAATTTATCACCAACACTGTTTAACGATGGAGGGGTTAATGCTGCAAACAGAGTCGACAATTCAGAAACCTGTTTGCCAATCTCTGGTAGATGTTCTGCGAGGCCTTTAGTATCCATCCGCGCATGGCACTGCAGACAATTATTTTGAGTGACTAACAATGACTGCGTTGAATCAGCAGTCGCTGACTTCATCTGTTGCAGGAACAACGTTAATGCCGCTTTATTATCAGCTGACAACGAATAGCCAGGGCGGTGCTGCACTGGGTTGGGAGTGTCCATACAACCAGTTTTAGTTAGAGCCGCAACATCAAACACTACGGTATTTGTAATCGGCTTAGCTTCATGACAACTAGCGCAACGATGTGTGTCATAGAGCTTTTTCCCCTTCTCCGCCAACGGTTCGTCAAAAACAAATTGCGGTATATCTAATTCGCTCGTATCGTCTGCCAAGCTTTTTAAATATGCAATGACATCGCTGCGTTGTGTCGCCGTTAAATCTACCGTTGGCATGCGGTGATGAGAGTTTGCCCTTGCTGGATGTTCAAACCATACTTGCCAAAAATCCGTTCTGCGTTTTTGGGCAATATCATCTAATTTACCTCCGTCAAACAACGTCGATTTTCCTAATCCGTCAGCTTGATGACACGCCACACATCCCACGGACGCAAACACCGTTTTCCCCGCCTTTGAATTACCCTCTAAAGCTAATTCAGCGTTGGGCTGAGGGTTTGTCGAAGATTGAAAAAGATATGCCGTAATGGCATTGGCTTGTTCGGCCGTAAACCCAAATGCTGGCATCCGACTGCCAAATTGCACTGCATCTTCATCGCTAGCAATCTTGCGTTGCAGACGCTGTGCAACCCAAGCGGGATTAAGGTAATCGCGCATGTGATTCAGCGCTGGTGCTGGGCCCAACGTCGCGTCGATGTTCAATTCAGAATGACAACTTGCACACCGCAGTGCGTGGGCCAAGTGTTCACCGCGGCGATACCGACCGTTGGTAGATTTGTCCGGAGCGTGGTACAGAAACTGATAGCCAATTGGCTCGAACTGAAAAGCGGGACCTTGCCAATAGAGTTTTAACATTGCCTGTTCCGCTGTTGATTTATAGCGGATCGTGATTGGGTGCCAGCCAAATTGCATATCCAGTGGCCCAGTCGACACCAATCCAGTTTTTTCATCTGGCACACTCACCGTGCGACCTTGGAACTCTAACTCAACTTTACCTTGACTATCCATTGAAATAGTGTGAATCCCTACCGATTGAAAAAACACAAAACCGCTCCACGTAGCCTCGAACTGTGTCCCTACTAATCGCGTGTCCGGAGATTGTTGCGACCATTGAAATGACACGATCGCATCAACTCGTTTGGCTTCATTTCCGTGAGTGTCTTTGTACGTCGCCAGCAAGCCTGGAACATATTCATCCGACAACTCCGCAAGAATTGCCTCTCGATTCCCCTGCGCCATACACGAAATTCCACTAACCAATGCACTCGTGATGTACACCAAGCAGGTCAGCGCCGCTAAGTAACTTCGACGGCTATCATTTCGATTCTGATTTTTCATCGTTACCCTTGTATTATAAATCGGCATTCTAAATAGACTACAAATCATTCTTCGAGATTGATATTGGAACGCGGAACACAACATCCATCCACCAAGTAGATTTTATTCAGGTCGTGGCACACCAGCTTTTTCAAACGCTAGGGACATATTCTTATAACAGGTACGAATTGCCTGTCGCGGATCATACCCCGTTTGACGCCACAACATACTACTGACTTCGCAAGATATATCACCACGATATCCACCTTGAAAGAGTAGCTTTATTAACATCGCAAAATCAATTGCACCAGTTGAACCGGGTAGTTTGAATTGATATCCGCCCATTGGATCTTTGATGGTATCTTTCACTGCCACATGTGCTGTTTTGGATACCGCTTGTTCAACCGTCCGCCGCAACTCCAGGCCCGTATAAATATAGTGACTGAAGTCGTAAACCATGCGCAAACGCTGTGGATTGCCTAATTGTTGCAGAATCCAAAGTGCTTGTTCCGGATTCGACATACCACCGCCACGATGTGGTTTGATACAACAGGTCACGTCATATTTAGCCGTAACTTCTACCCATTTGCCAACCTCGGCCACTAATAGATGCTTGCGCTTGTCCCAATCACCACCACCTAACACCGTTTGAATAACACAATGCTTGTTGTCGGTTAAATCTCGCACTAACTCAGACGCCGCTTCTATCCGCTTGAGATTACCGGTGTTGATCGTTGCATCCACTGATGGCACGGTGTGTTCCATCAGTGACGTTAGTACTAATTCTGTATCGTAGAGAATGCGTCGGGCTTGGCGACGGCGCATGGTCGACATATTTTCCGGTGCCGCGTCGAACCCTTTCGTGGCTGTCAATTCAACCGCGTCATAGCCAGTTACCGAAAGTATCGGAAGCACATGTTCTGTTGTGATACCACGTGCACCATAAGTACTGAAACCAAGCGTCATGGTGTTACGAGGTTCTGCTGGCGCTGCTCTAGCATTGGGGCTAGCAACACAGGCAAGTGCGGCGGTGGCAAGAAACTGGCGCCGAGAAGGACTGGCAAAATCAAGCGACGAGTGCATCAAAACGGAACACCTACTATCAATAGAAAACAACGGCGAAAAGTATATTATCAACTATGATTATAACCAATTACGTTACTCAATACGCACCCGTAGTAATCTTTAGATGTTGCCGCGCAGGGGATCAATTATCAAAATAATCCATTCGTGGCAATTCGTGGATGGCGTTTACCCGCCGCAGCACAGCGGAGGTGGTGAATAACAACCCTAATCCCAAACAGGGCTTCGTTTTTCTAGATACGCGTTGATACCTTCGGTGGCATGAGAGGTAGTCCGGCTGGCTGCGACCATCGCTGCGCCAAGTGTCAGTGTAGTTTCAAGACGCTCGGCAATCGTCTCGTTTAACAACCTCTTGCACATCTGCTGCGCTTGAGCCGACCCCTGCGCAAGGTCGCCTGCTAATTGCTGAGCTCGAGCCCATACCAGTTCATCAGCAACAATTTCATGAACAAGACCCAACTGTTTCGCTTCTACGGGTGTCATCGCAGCGCCAGTCAATCCAAACCGCGCCGCAATCGAACCTCCTGCACGAAATTCAAGCAACCCTAGTGTGAACCCAGGCACGAGCCCGCGATGAATCTCAGGACTTTGTAACATCGCTCCCTCGGCAGCAACGATAAAATCGGCAGCTAACGCAATTGCAAATCCTAATCCAACCGCCGGACCGTTCAAAGCCGCAATAATTGGCTTCGGAAACCGTAGCATCACCATCAGCAACTCAACCAGTAACTCAACATCTTGATGCGGCGGCAACATCTCATCCGAAACCAAATTGCTTTGTAGTTGCTTGAGATCGGTGCCACCACAAAAAATCTGTTGGCTGCCCGTCAAAATAACCGCTCGAACATTCTTCTCTTGATGTAAATCACCCAACGCTTCTCGCAATTGAACCAAGCCAAACGTTGTTAATGCATTGCCACTTACCGGATTATTAATCACAATCGTGCCGCTGGGAACATCTTTACGCACTTCAATGATATTTTTCATGGCGCCTGTGTTTCCTCGCTATTATTGGTTTTTTGATTCTGTTGAATGTTTTCTTCAATCAACAAGTCAACTCGACCGGCTTGACCTCGAGTCCACATTTGAAGCCCCTTAAGTCTAATCTCGCCCTGTTGATAATAAACTTCACTTAGACTTGCGAGATGATGTCGAAATCGATTGTTACGTTGTGCAGCGAAATCGACAGGTGATTTAATGATTGCTTGGGCAACCATTCTTTCAAATAGATACCCAGCGATAAGTTGATGTCCACGAATTGTTGGGTGCACGTGATCTAGAAAAAGATTATCACCTGGGATTTGAACGGGTGACTGTTCTGCGAAATATTCTTGCACGTCAATAACTTGTAACGCCTGACTGCTCGGTACTGACACTAAAAATTCATTCATGACTGTCAAAATACGTAGCGGACATATATCTTCGTCTTTAGCTCGCAACAACACGTCACGCGCTGCGACTCCCGCACCGTTATCCAACAACAATAATCCAGCTTGATAAAGTGTGGCTGCATTATGCGGGTCAAGTTGCGTCAGTCGATGAACTGATTTGGTTTGTTGGATTGCTCGAATTGTCGCTTGGTCTAATCCTGAGGTTGGCGCTGACTTGAAAGGGAGGCAGTCACGAATATTAGAGGCTGGGTTACAGAGGTATAAAGGGACTCGATTGGAATCGCATATTTCGATCATCTTGTGAATATTAGATTTAAAATGTTCGATAACATTGGCTTGCCATGTACGGTCACGTTGATAGGATTCCAATCCTGCTCGGTGATCCAGAATAGTCTCAACTTCTGCAGCGAGGCTAACTTTTTGTGTCGAAACCGAATCCCCTGTTATTTTATGCCACATTTCACGAGCTAAATGTATGGTGCGAATATTGCGAACTGCTTGCTGGCTTATCGATTGCCAACGTGCTGGATCACGTAAATGGGCATAAGTACGGTCTTCCAGAAACTCGTTATGTCCAGTGTAAATAACGACCAAGTCAGGTTCGTAGTTCATCACCTCGGTCAGAATCGGTAACAGTCGATAACTTGCATAAGAAATACCGCCACAATTGACAACCTCCCACTTGCGAGTGGGATCGGCTACTTCAAGCTGTAATTTAAGCCAACTGGTAAAAGAGGTTTCTACTGCAAACGGACGGCCTTGAACCGTGGAACCGCCGAGACAGAAGATTCTAAAAGTATCATCCGTTTTGGTCTTAGCAAACGATGCTTTTTGAAAATATCGTTTTCGCGAGACTACTGTTTGATACTGCGTTTGTTCCGCGTTTATCTCAAATAACGATACTGGGTGATTGATCGCAATAAACGGATCGAGTGCTTCATTAACATCGCCTATGCCGAGTATCCGTAGGCTAATTTCGAAAATAAAAAACGGTAGTAGTGCGATACCAATAGCCACACAGCGAAATCGCCATGAATGCCACGATCGTTTAAATCGCTTAAATCGCTTAAATCGCGTTTCTGATTGTTTAGCCGCCATTCGCTTAGTTTACTGTTAAAACCAACCCCTGAGGGGTGGGGATCGATGTATTCTTTCATTGATATAATGGGCGAAAAACGATAGTCTAGAAGGGTAGGAACTTTTTTAAACCACCGCAAATGGCTGATTTACGCTTTCATGGCTTCACCAAACGAACAATTTAGCAATCATCATACTAACCACGCATTTTCCGCTCTACACGGACGAACTCGCGAAGGACTGGTGATGCACGACCGTCGTGGGATGTTGAAAGCGAGCATGGCTGGATTGGCTGGACTATCTCTACCTGGATTATTGCAAACTCGAGCGGAAGCCACGGCAACTGGTAAACCAATTAGTCATAGTAAGAGTGTTATATTGTTATGGATGGCTGGAGGTCCAAGTCATATTGATACTTGGGATCCAAAACCAGATCGCCCATTTGAAAACAGAGGGCCATTTGGAGTCACTAGCACTAAAATTCCCGGCGTGCAAATATGCGAACATTTGCCACGGCAAGCTGCCATGTTGGACAAGGTTTCGATTATTCGCAGTGTTGATTGCCGCGGCAGCAGCCATCAGCCCAATAAAGTGATGCAAACGGGAAATCGTAATGCAGCGCCACGAACCAATCCTCGGGGACATCTTTACCCCAGCTTTGCTTCGATGATCGCTCGTGAAAAGGGCGCTAATCAAGCTGGCATGCCGGCTTATGTAGCGTTTGAAAAACACGCATCACATGTCGGTAAAGCTGGTTACCTAGGAAAACAATACGACCCATTTCTAGCTAATCAAGCATGTCGACTTCCTGTGTATTCGAATGTCGGAGTGGATTCTGGGAACCTTTCTGGGGCAAATTTATTTTCAATGCCAGCCGGTTTAAGTTTGGAACGTGTCCATAACCGACGCCAGTTATCACGTCAATTCGATAAGATACGAACAGGTTTAGATTTGAACGGTTCGATGGAAGCATTGGATGTTTACAACCAGCAGGCCGCTGATATGGTACTCGGGCGACGAGCCCAAGAGGCATTCGATATTAATCAAGAACCACAACAAGTTCGCGACCGCTATGGAAAACACTTGTGGAGCCAACAAGTTTTGCTAGCACGGCGTCTTGTAGAAGCTGGCGTCAGTTTTGTTACGCTTGACTTAAGCTATCACACCGCCTCAGGAACTTGGGACAACCACGGCATCCCAGGTGGAGTGTACGGGGGCATTTCCAAAGGATTGAAGCCGTTGTTAGATTTGTACGACCATTTCCATACGACACTGATCGAAGATCTCGAAGAACGCGGAATGTTGGACGATGTGCTGGTTATTTCAATGGGCGAATTTGGCCGTACGCCCAATATTGGCACCCAAGGCAGTACCGATGGACGCAACCACTGGCCCGTCGTCATGAGCATGTGTCTCGCCGGCGGTGGAATGCGGCATGGACAGGTAATTGGCTCTACCGAAAGAGATGGCAGTGAAATTCGCACGCGACCCGTTACTCCCGGTGACATCGGAGCGACCATATACCGGCACATGGGTGTGCCGATAGACGTCACCTATCAAGATGATAGTGGACGACCGATCGCTTCTATAATCGATGGATCTCCAATCAGCGAGTTATTTTAGTAGAAGATCCCTCTATATCAGGTCTTCCAGTCGGTGATCGGTTTGTACGTTGTATAACGTTTATAATGCTCGCAATAAAAAAACAAAATAATTCAAGGTCAGCGCGTCGATATCGAAAAAGCTAAATAGTTTTTTGTCGATCGGCGAATGGATGCGTCGAGTCCCGTTAAGGAACCCTAACGGATTGGGACTCCCATCATGAAGAAAAAATTTACTTTCATAATTGTCGTTACCATAATATTGCTGGCGTTATCACACGCTCGCAAAGCCTTGGGGCAATCGCCTCCGGATGCTACTAATGGCCCCAGCGGGCAACCGCATCCAGCCGTAGCCCGTATTCGATCACTGGAATCCAATGCAACTTCATTTGGTTCCGGCACGTTGATTTACCGGCAAGGCAAACAAGGTATTCTGATTACGAATTACCACGTTATTAAAGATGCACAAGATGATATTCTTGTGACATTTCCAAATGGCTTTCGCTCGTCTGCTAAAGTCGTCGCTACCGATCCCCGCTGGGATCTCGCGGCCCTACTGATTTGGGCTCCGGAAATCCCACCAGTCGTTATCACTGATAATCCAGCTAAGCCTGGAGATACATTGACGATTGCGGGTTATGGTTCGGGACGGTATCAAGCATCTTCGGGCATCTGTTCCCAATATGTTTCTCCGGGAATAAATCAACCTCGGGAAATGGTAGAGTTGCGCACCGTTGCTCGGCAAGGAGACTCCGGTGGTCCAATTTTTAATCAAAAAAAGGAACTGGCTGGTGTGCTATTCGGTGCCGGTTGGCGTACGACAGCTGGCAGTTATAGTGGCCGAGTCAAAAAGTTTTTGGTGCCCGTTGTCGCTCGCATGCAACAAATCCCCGCGCCCCTAGCTAATGCGGATCCCACCGTATCTCCACCAAAACAAAACTCTACGGCTCCAGTAACAAAACCTCTAGCAACAATCACCGCACTCAACCTGGAAGCAGAATCTGAAGACGATGACGGCACAGCCAATTCTTACCCCACACCTGCATTAGATTCACTGGAATTGCAACCCATTGAAATCGCCAGGGAACCCGAGGAAAATCATGAAAACAAAGTTCCGATCGAAGATGAATTCGCCAATGCGGCCCTGATGGATGAAAACTTTTTGTCGCGAAATATATCGGTGGCGCTAGAAGATGCTAAGCAGACGGAAAATGAAAGTGTTGGAGCTGCAGATACACAAAACGAGAAACCAGTTACAGACGTGATTGATAGCAACAGTACAGTCGAAACGATCGAGGAACCTACAGTAGCACCAGTTGTCACTGAAACCAATCTCGCTGAAACCAGCGATCAACCGCAAGAAGAATTGACCGAACCCCTATCAATTGAAACCGCTGGCACTCAGGAGACTCGGCAAACGGGGCTTACTACGGACACCACAGCAACGGGCGAGGATGCGCCGGATCTTTCAACCGACGTTGAGCAACTAATCGGCTGGGAACAACTCGCTGGCGACACGTTGCTAAAACAAATCAAAACCATCCTTGCAGGTATCGGTTTCTTAGTAATCGTTGTACAACTTGCGCGCCGCCGTCAATAATCCCCCATGAGTACTCATTCGCCATTCAAATGTGACGCATTAATCCGTCCATCGTGCAACGCACTGGCAACCAGAGCATATTGACACCCAGCAGTAGCCAAGGACTTCAAGTCTTCCACACTACCGACACCGCCGCCAGAGATAATCTCAAGGTCGGGAAACTTACCTGCTAAATTTTTGGTCAACGACAACGTCTCCACTCCCTGCCCGCCACCTACAGCTGCCACATCAAGTACAATCATCTTTCGAAACCCTATTTCAACTGCTTTGCTCGCCACACCGATCGCATCCATTTGTTGCCACAAACTTGTTTCCACGCCCGTATCAGGAACAAGTAATTGGCCGCCCTTCAGGTCTAAACTAAACACCGCACGCGCTGGCCCCACTACCTCAAACACCTGTTCTAAATCCTGTGGTTTGGGACAACACTCTAACGCAACAATTACGTGCGCTAACATATCGAGCGGAATGTGGCAGCTCAGTTTTTCTAGTGCCGCAAGCGTAGCTGTCCCTGCATCGAGCCATATATTGATTTTCGTGTTAAGTAATTGCACAATTTCCATGACATTTGCATCACCACCGGACAGGGCGTTAAGATCTGCCACATATAGATCCGTAAATCCAAAATGTTGCTGCAAAGACTGACAAATTTCAAGGGGTTGTGTGCTGTTCGCTAAAACACTTTGGATCGGTTGATAGGAATCTCGCTGGCCAGCTTGGCCATGGACAACTTGGCCATGGAGTAGATCAATCACTGGGAGGACGTTTATTCTTAGCTGTCGTATTTCACACTGCAATGAAACGTGTCCGTCATTGGAACGTACGGGGGATAATCCACATGAATTAGCAGGTAAATTCTCATCCGCTCGCTACAGTGGGAATTCGTCTTCTGCTGCTTGCTTTGCATAGATGGGCATATGACGATAATAGACTTCAAGAATCATCGTGGCGAGTGTCGTTGTATATAGACGTCCTCCAGAGCGAGCGCCATGATCGGAACCAATCGTCCAACTACCACTGCTGTGGCCGTTACCTTTTTCTTGCGACACCACTAGATAATCACGCAACTCTTTGTTCCAATCATCCCAGCGTTTGCCACCAGTGTGACGCATAACTTGTGTGGCATAATAGTTGTAATACATATTGCCTTTAGAGGGTCCCCATTTGGCAAGTTGATCCACGCCGCGTTGTAATGCGGGCTCTTCTTTTTTCCAGCCCATATACATCCGGCACAACAGACCAACAGCCGTTGTTGCTTGTCCCGCTCCGGGTGTTGTGTAACCATAAGTTGCGCCGCTATTGGCAGCAACGGAATCTAAAAACTTGTAGCATCCTTGAATCGTGGCTGGTGGAACTTGTAGATAACCCATGTGACCACTTTTGAGTGCCATCAACTGCCAGCCAACAACCGACGTATCACCCGCTTGTCTAGGGCTATATCGCCATCCACCACCTACTGGATCTTGTGCGTAGACGATAAAGTTCAACGACATTTGAGCAGGAGCCATTAGTTGACGATCTTTAGTCATCGCAAATGCTTCACAGAGCGTAATAGCCGCTAGTCCGTGTGAATACAAACGGCCACCGGGATCGGTTAAGTCGCCAGTGGCGCCTTTAACCTTTATCGCACGGGTCAAATAATACAACCCAGCTTCAACCTGTTTCTTATACGCACCTTTTTTATGAGTATTGCCAGCTCCCAAAAACGGAAGCAACGCCATTGCCGTGGCACCATTCATCGAAGTCTTTAAGCTGCCAGGCTTGCTGCAATTACAACGTTGACCGTTCAGCGAATGATCAAAACTCCAACTTCCATCGTTGTTTTGATGATTTGCAATCCACTTCAGCGCCATCGCAACAGCCGCTTCACTTTGCTTCGTACCACCGAAGTCTCGTACCATAACCGCTCGCGCTTCGGCTCCACGTCCAGAAACACCTGACCCCACAACCGATTCGCTAGAGGACAACAAGTCAGTTGTGGGAGCAACTCGATCCGCAATCTTTTCAAACTCAACTGCAGCCACCGGGGCTTCTACGTCATCAGCAATTTCAATCTCTTCAACGTCTGTCACTTCCGATATCGTATCAACTTGCACTTCGACCTCGACTTCTTCCGTCGGGATATCAACGGGTTCGTCCAAGGCGTCGGTTAAGTCATCAACAATTTCTTCAATGATATCATTTTTACTCATGACCGACGTTAGCGATGGTATTTCTTCTACTTCAATATCAAGCATCATCAAACCAAGTACCACCAAAATAACCATATGAACAACTAGGCTAAACATCCAACTTGGTACTGCTTGAAACAATATAAAACGGCTCGTATTACCTGCGGCTTCATCGGCCACTGGATCATCCTCTGCTGGACTTTGCGCCGGAGTAGCCGAAACCGTCTGCGCAACCGGAGGTGTACTAGGTATCTCTTGACCACCAAAATTATCTAAAGTGCCAACTACGTTTTGTTCGATTTTTCCGTTGTCGTCATTCATCTCAGACATCATATATTACTTTCAAGGTGTCTTGTATGTGCGATGTTAGCGTTACCTATATATGCTCGTTCCATTAGATCTTTTATGCAAACAATCCTGAAGCGATAAAAGTACCAGAGAGCGTTGTTCTTATTTTATACGTTCACCGTCACAAGGATGCTAAAAACAACTACTATCACCTATTAAAACTATCGGATTTTTGGACAAAATCAAGCAATTCAATTTCGGATTACTACTTAAAAACGGTTACACCGCATAAAAAGTACTCTTCTTTTCACTAAAAACGGAAGACACCTCCACGTCACTTTTCTCCATTTCCCACGTAATCGCAAAAAACGGGGCCGCGGAGAAAACTTAAGTTGTCCTGAGATTTCGGTACTTTAGCCCCTGTTAAACAAGCTATAGCAAGTCTAAAATGTAAAATTGATTGAAACCAATTTGGTATTTTATGATTTTATAGTACTCGCTTAATTGAATAAACGAGCGCAAAAGGCTTGAAGGACGTAACCATGGCAAAGAAAAAAGCTGAAACTGTTTTCTTAGTATGTGAAGAAACAGGCGATTACAACTACGCGATTAAGCGAAAATCTGGAGGCGAGCGACTGTCGATTAAAAAATACAGTCCACGTCTGCGTCGCCACACAACACATGTGGAAAAGAAAAAATAATATATGCCAATTTAGGCATGTCGTGGTACTCCATTGTTGAAAAACCAAGCGATCAGCATCCTTTGTTGTTTTCAACCGATGTCACCCTAAAAATCTAGCGGACTCACAATCGTCCACAATACCTTATAATAACGGCTCACCAATTTAAATTGGCGAGCCGTTTGATTTTGCCGGCGATGAAGCAAGCCACCGGACGGCTTCTACCAACAAATTCAAAAACTAGATCAAGGAAGGCGAGGGAGCAATGCGCAAACGATGGCAGTTTCAATCTTTCGATCCTGATGCAGTTGCTGCTCTAGAATCCTCCGCTCGCGTACCTAATATCGTAGCCCAATTACTTATTGGCCGCGGGTTATCCGACCCTGCGGCGGCTCAAGCCTTCCTGAATATGAAACTTACCGACTTGAGACCACCCGGCGAACTACCCGGTGCTCAGTCCGCTGCTGAGCTGATCTACCAAGCGATCCAGAACAAGAAGCGTATCGATATATATGGCGATTACGATGCGGATGGCATGACCGCTACGGCCGTATTGCTGCGTTGCCTAAAACGACTAGGCGCCGATGTCGGATATTTTGCTCCCAATCGCATGGACGATGGTTACGGTTTAAACAGTGATGTATTAAAACGGTTGCACCAGCAGGGAACGCAAATGATCATCTCTGTAGATTGTGGAATTGCCAATGCCGAACAAGCTGATTTAGCCAACGAATTAGGCCTACAATTAGTAATCACTGATCACCATGAATTTGGCGATCGCTTACCCGCTGCCGCCGCGATCGCGCATCCCCGACTGCCGGGATCCAATTATCCATTCGGAGGTCTTTGTGGCGCAGGTGTTGCCTTTAAAATTGCTTGGATCCTCTGCCAACTCGACAGCGGTACTGAGAAAGTCACCGCCGCGCATCGTGATTTTCTCATCATGATTTTGGGGATCGCAGCAATTGGTACTGTGACGGACGTCGTACCACTAGTTGATGAAAACCGCGCAATCGTAATGCACGGCTTGCACAGTTTAAAAAATCAAGCATGCCCTGGCATCGAAGCATTAAAAAAAATTACAAAGATCCACAACAAACCACGCCTCCATAGTGATGACATCGGTTTCAACTTAGGACCGCGGTTAAATGCCGCGGGACGATTAGGTCAAGCCGCGCTCGGAGTTGAATTGCTGGCGACTGATGATCCCAAACGAGCACTTGAACTCGCCACCTACTTGGATCAACTCAACGAAAACCGTAAAACGATCGAACGCAGCATTAATATTGCAGCAACGAAACAAATCAAAGAGAACTATGACGTCGACAACGATCCCGCGTTTGTCTTAGCTGGTCATGGCTGGCATGCCGGAGTAATCGGCATTGTCAGTGGTCGCTTAGCAGAAAAATATGCTCGTCCGGTCATCCTCATTGCCCTCGATCAACTAGCGATCAAACCCGGAATTGGATCCGCCCGTAGTGGCGGCAGCGTGAATCTACACAAAACACTACAGCACTGTACAGAACATCTAGAAAAACATGGGGGCCATGCAGCCGCAGCAGGACTTACTATCCAAGAGAAAAACGTCGACGCTTTTCGCAATGATTTCTGTGACCAAGTCGCAGAAATGCTAAAAACCGGATGTCAAATGGCGGAGTTATTTATCGATGCGGAGGCTCCGTTTATTCAACTAACAACTCAGAACGTAGAGCAAATACAACAATTGGCGCCGTTTGGAAAGGACAATCCTCGCCCTATATTCGTTGCTAGTGAAGTCGAGATTGTGCCCAAGTCAGCCAAGCGAATGGGTGGGGGTCAGCGTCATCTAACCGTCACGCTTACCCAATTCAATAAAAAAATACGTTGCGTCGCATTCGGACAAGGGGATTGGGCCGAAGAACTAGATCAAGTCAGCGGACCAATCGATGTTGCATTCAAACCCGTAATCAATGAATTCCGTGGCCAACGTAACGTTGAATTACACATCGAAGACTGGCGCCTCAGTCAGTAGACGAGTGACTCAATCACGGTTCGCCGATTCATTCATAATTTTCATGTACTGTTTGATGCTGCGCTCGTACGCCAACCAAGCTTCGTCTCTTTCTTCGGGGCGGATATATTGATGACGTAATTTCCAGAGTTGGCGAGTTGATTCTAAACACCATTGAGCACTGCGACGCGAAGCACGAATAGGTTTTTCAGCGACAATTACATTTACAGGGTTAGTATGCAATTGTGGAAACTGACGCAAAGCAACCCAACTACTCTGTGCAATCTCTACTTCAAATTTAAGCTGGTGTACTTTGCCGTCTGCGGGAACGCGCTGCTGGGAAATTTTTTGTCCGTTCACAACTAATTCAACAATCCGCTGGCCGCCTTTTACATATTCTAGGCTGCGGGGAGCATGCAATTGCACGGTATCTCCAGCGACTCGGTTAGAATCAGGATCCAGCGTTCCGTAAGCAACTCCGACTGGTGTCGCCGGAGCAAACGCGACATCCGCGGTAACTTGGACTAATCCCGTTTGGGCTAACTCCACATCTTGTCGTCCTGCGGAATGACCATTGACTGCAAAAGACAACGCATGGGCGTATCCATCAGAAACATACGATTGCCCTTTTCCTAATCCCAAACACCACGCCGAATAATCAACCCGCTTAACATCTCCCAACTGCACATACACGCGACCCTGCCCTACTCGGCGACTCGACATGCATGGGAAATCCGTCTCTCCACTCAACTTCAACGGAAAACCACAATTCAAAAGGTGGTACCAAGTATTCCATTCGGACACGCGGGGTGTATCCATCGCACTAATGAAATCACACACACCCTCAGGCACACTCACCAAAACCTCCATCGCTCCCCGACCACTCATCGCCGCAATAGCAAAATTAGGTAGTTGTTCAGCGGCGGCGGCAAGCGAATTTTGAATTTCTTCACGATCTAATGATTGATTACGATTTTTATCCGTTTGCACGAACGTTGCGGGAAACAATCCGCCTTCGTATTCCGCTGCCGAAATCTCACTATCTTGATTCGCATCATATTGGTTCATTGTCCACTGAGCTCCTCGAACTTCATCGACTCCCAAAGCAGAATGTGGATACCCCGTCACGCCTCCCTGTTCTTTGCACCACCGCAATACAGGAACTGTCCACGAGGGCCAGTTGTCGGTCTTAGTCCCCTTGGAACCTGGGTAAGTTTGATCTTTAAGATTAAGTAGGCAAACATGACCCATCGCGGCAGACCCAAAACCACTAATTTCCAAATCATATTTCAGTAGTGTCTGCGGCTCGCTTAACTCCAACGCAACCGGTGAAAAATACTGTCGCTGAAAATCAAAACAGGGGCCCCAAGTTAAAACGCAGCCAACATTTAACCCTTCGCCTTTGACTTGACGGAACATATCCGCCGGAGTCACTCCTTCTGTCGGCGACGTGTAATGCGAGCATCCAGCGCCATGGATGTGGTGATCACCGCTGAAATAGCCAAAGTCATTTGGATCGATCCAGCGGCGCAACTTCACATCGAGTCCATTCTGCTGCTGACCCTTCTTCACCGGTTCCACTCGGAGTCGGTGACGCTGAACTTGATATTCGGGCCCTCGGCTACTACTAATCTCATACTCTCCGGCCGGCAACAACACAGTTTCCCCATCCGCGCGATAAATCTGAGGTTGAAAGAACAAGTCAGGCGCCAATCGTTTTATTTGGGAAGGATATACTCGGCCCTGTGTATCGGTAATAATAAGACGCGCCAATGAGGGATCTTCATTCTCATCTCGGATGTGCAACTTCACAGCAACTGCGGGTTGCACACGAAACAACACGGGCAACTCACCACGAAAACCTAAGTCCTGAGTACCAGAGCCCACATCAAACTGTAAAGTCGCTTCACGATTCCCAGATTCCGTACTAGAAATCAAAGCAATAACATACTCGACCGTTAAACCGCTTAACCGCGGTGTCATCGGAGGCTGGCGGAATATTTCGATATCAAGAAAACGTTTTGTCGATTCAGAAGGCACCGTATCTTCATCACGATTCAACTCGGTCTGAGCTTGCCGCTTCAAGGTTCCTAAGGATGCGCCACCATAGACCGCTCCTCCTTGGGGACTTTTGATATGCAGTATTGTTTCAACCGCACCTTGATTATGTACCTTTATCAGTACTGGCACGAAGCCATGTTGTTGCAGTTCTGCGGAAGCCCTACCGCGTTTTACTTTAACTCGTACCTCAGGGTTTATATTGACCACCGCTAACACTATCGAGTCCATCAATTGTTGCAGTAAACGTCCGTCACGAGCGGATGCGGCTGCTTTAAGTCGGTGCTGCATACTTTTTTCAAGTGGATGACCCAAGGTCTGTAAAGTTTCCAGCACACGCAATATGTTCGCGGCCAAAGGCTGTCCTTCAACCGTAATGATTTCCACCTCGTCGCTCAACTGCGCCGCAACAGAGAATACGGCGAAGAAACTCAATAACAGCATCGTTGCAAGACAAATACTAGCTAATCGAAAACGGTTCTTTAACATCATAAGTCAATTCTCTTTTGTGTTTATCGATGGCGTCCAGACTGTTTTATTTTAACGAAAATCGAAGGATCGCTGCTCAAAAAGAAAACGGCTTTGACCGAATTGTCGATCAAAGCCGTTTGAATTCTAAAACTCTGTAACGTTAACTTTATTCGATTGTACCTCTGCCGTCGGAGTTTAGGGTGATTGTGAATGTCGTCGGAGATTCGATTGCTCCCACAACACACTTGTTATTCCAGCCGCTATCAGTGGAGTAAGACAAATTGTATTTTTCGTTAATCAACGACTTAGTGTCTGTCATCAGGTCGTCGCCCATCATGGACATCATTTCACTAGCAGGATCGGCGTCATCTGCCGGTGGACTACCATCGCCTTCCGCAACGTCCATTTCTTCAAGCTTCACAACACGCAGTGTATAGGGTCCTTCGACAGCTCCATTTACTATTGCGCCATCTGGGAAAGTAGTCACCAGACTGAAGTTGCCTTGATCATCCGTCTTGCCGTCTGCTGGCCTAGCTATGCCATCGCCACCATCGGGCATGATTGCAACTGTTGCACCTGCTAGGGGCTCACCATCATAGGTAACCGTACCCGTAACTACAGTTAAAGGAGGATGTGATGCTCCACAACCAACAACCGTTACCATCAGGGCAACGCAAAACAGGCCAATGATCTTCTTATACATCGTCGTATCTCTTTTCTGAAAAGGATCTATAATGAGTAGAATTCAAATTGTTCTCTACATAGTAGATAGGTTGCCCGAGGAAATAATTCCTTAAAAATAATAGTAGGCAGTCTTTAATTGAATATAACACTTAAAATCAACCAATAACAGCGATCTATTACCAAATCTTATCAGGAACTTGTGATGAATTTGCTTTGTTTTCACTAAAACCAATACAAACGATTTACCTTTACATCGTTTTTATTCGCTTACGATTCTTAGTACTCCGGCCGCATCACCTGTCATCCAAGCCTCTTTGTGTGGATGTTTGGCAATCACTTCAATTCCAACTTTACTCACCTGTTTCTCAAATTGCACCTTTGCTGTTTTATAATCGACCGTGATAATCCGTCCATCGCTGGTGCCAACAGTCACTTCGAAACTGTCAGTCCGATTGACGGCTTGAGTCATGCACAATGGTATTGCGGATTTCATTTGATAAAACCTGACCATTCTGCCTATACTGGGCTGCCAAAATCGAATGGTCCTATCGTCACTAATCGTACAACAAACCGATAGAGATTTTGTTGTCTGCTGATTAGCTCCTAAGGATGATGGCCACATTGAAATGCCATTAATTCTCGCCCGATGGTTATCAAACATTCTCGTTTGTCGCTGACTCGCAACATTCCATATTCGCATAGAAGAATCGCCTGAAACGGAAACGACCACATCATTCATAAACCGCGCTCCCATCACCGGCCTAGAATGTCCTTTAAATATCCCCTGCACCATCCCGTTTTGCAAATCAACGACATGGCAATGTTGGTCATGTGAGACCGTCACTAACAACTCGGCTTGTACGTCCAAGTCATATACCACATCAGCGTGGTGCTCGACAAACCAAATCGAACGCTTTTTAACTAAATCAATTAGTTCAACGGATCCTGATTCACCAGGCAAACCGCCTGCAATCAAGAGTTGGCGGCCTTGCTGAATATACTTTAAACACAAAACCCGCGGCACTTTCGTATCCATGCGTACTACCATTGCGGGGTTGATTAGGTGGCTGCGAAACAGTTGCTCATTACGAGCAAATATAATTTCATCATCCACCGGCGATATAACCAGAGCGGTCACTGGTGCAGGCCCGTCGGCAGCAGCCGCGATCGCTGTGGTAACCAAAACAACCAGCACGACCTCGTATCTCATCAACTTATTATTCGAAAACATAGTACCCGTGTCTCCTTAGGTCAATTCTGAGATAACACGACTACCTGCTGGAGTTAAACGTACGGGACGGCCATCGCTAGTTGGTAGTTGCGCCGCTGGATTAATACCCAGCAAATGATATATACTTGCAGCCAGATCTGCCGGAGTAATCGGATTATCTTTAGGGCTTTCACCTGTGCGATCACTCGCTCCAATAATTTGGCCACCAGCAACTCCGCCCCCAGCGAAGAGTGCACTAAACACTCGCGGCCAATGATCACGGCCGCCCCTTGTATTCAGCTTAGGTGTCCGTCCAAACTCGCCCATCACAACAACCAATGTATCGTCTAACATACCTTGCTGTTTCAAATCTTGAATCAGCGCCGACAATGCTAAATCCAACGACGGAATCAACCCAACTGGTGTTTTGGCACCCGCATACCCATCTTTGAGTCGCGTCACGAGATCATTATGCGTATCCCATCCTTTATAGTTTACCGTTACAAATGGCACTCCTCGTTGCACCAGTCGTCGCGCTAATAAACAACTTTGACCAATAGTCCGTCGGCCATATCGTTGCCGTAATTGTTCAGATTCCTGATCTAATTGGAAGGCAATTTGCGCCTCGCGAGATCCGATCAGCTTAAAAGCCTCCTGAAATCCATCTGAATCGGTAGCATCAACTGCACCATAAAACTGATTCAGTTTTTCGAGGTACTTTTTTCGTCTTGCCACGTTGACACCGGTCAACCCATTTGGAATCTGCAAATGTTTAACTTTAAATCCCGGTTTTGCGGGATCACTTTCCACCGAAAATGGCCTCACAGAATCTGGCAAAAATCCGCTTCCTGAGAAACTCGCTCCACCAACACGGAAATGAGGAACTGCTATATGCGGGGGTAAAACATGTCCACCTGCTCGCTGCAATTCACGATGAGCTAGCACACTGCCAAAACAAGGATACTCCAGCACTGGCGTTGGTTTGTACCCTGTCATCATATAATGTGTGCCAAAGTTATGTTCCCCCAAGGGCGACGTAATCGAACGAACCACGGCAATATCATCGGCCATGGTCGCCGTCTTTTCCAAGCATTCGCCAAACCTGACGGCAGGCAGTGAAGTAGCAACGGTACCCAAGGGCCCTCGCACCTCCGCGGGAGCATCCGGTTTAGGGTCAAACATTTCGAGATGGCTCGGTCCGCCATCGAGCCAAATCAAAATACATGATTTTCCGTTTGATACTTTAACGGAATCGTCACCACTTGCACGAGAGGTCAAGTCGAAACCTCCGACCCCTAAAGGATGAAGCCCACCTCCAATTGCTGCGAGGGTACCAATCTGAATAACATCACGACGGGATAGCTGCCTGGAATGTACTCGTTTATCCATCTTAGTGCTGACTCCCAAATTCACGACTTGCCATTAAACTCCAAAGCAGGTCGCGGATGATGTCAATTTGTTTCCCCGTCGACGCTTCTTCCGTTAACTGATTTCTCCAAAACACCAATTCCGTTTGTTTGGGTAACCGACTATACACGCGGACGTACAATTCTTGAATCAATTTTTCAACCGATATTTTTTCATTCTGCGACTGCTGTTGCAACTGCCTAAGAAAACTATCTTGCCCGTTCAGCTTATCGTTAATCAAAGCTCCATTGATCCATTGCAACCGTTGGGCGATCGTAATTTCTGCGTTCACCACACTGCCACACTGCTCAAGCGTACACCGCCCCACTGCATCGAGTGCGGTAGAAGGAATATCTTGGTAAGGAATTTGGATCGCACGAGTCGTTGCGTTGAATCCTGTAAACTCGGTGGCAACACCCGTCACGTCGGAGATCGCATCCAACAATACTTCGGGGGGCAAAGGGCGGGCGAGATAGCCTCGATAGAACACTTGTTGACTCAGAGGCGCATTGCGAGCAACTCGTCGCTGATAAGCATCGCTTGTCATGATTTGTCGAATAGTATGTTGAATATCAAAATCATGGTCCACAAAATCATCGGCGAGCCATTGTAATAATGCGGTGTGTGAGGCTGGATTCGTTTCACTCATATTAGAAACAGGGTTCACCAACCCGCGGCCCATCAGATAGCTCCAAATGCGATTAACCGCGGACTTAGCAAAATACGAGTTATTGGGAGAGGTGAGCCAATTTACAAACGGAACTCGCAAATCCACGTTTTCCTGATCGCTTGAGACATTTATATATCGATCACCTGGAATTTTAGGAATCGCGGCGGCACCCGTTGCAGGATGGGTGACCTCGCCACGCGATACAATTTGCACCCGAGCACCTTGTCGGACCTTCGCAAACACAGCCGCGAGTCCATGGTAATCATCCTGTGTCCAGCGATCTAAAGGATGGTTATGGCAATTAGCACATCGCAAGCGAACCCCCATAAACAACTCACTCGTCAATTCAGCTTGCTCCCGAGCTCCACGAACTGTGCGATAATACTCTGTCGCTGGTTGTTCCTCAATCGTCCCTTGTGACAACACCAATGTCCGCACCATCAAGTTGTATGGCTGCTGCTGTAGTTGTTGTCGAATCCACTGATAATATGCACGAGCAGCAGTGTCCGATTTTGCCTGGGGTCGGATTTGTAGCATTCGTGCTAAATAGAAACTCCAGTAATCGATAAATTCACGTGAACCAAGTAGGTCCGTGAAGAGGTTGGCATACTTGTTTGGATCAGTGTCTGCGATATATTCACGAGTTGCATCGACTGTTGGTAGTTGACCCGTTAAATCTAAGTAAACACGGCGGACTAATGTGGCTGAACTCGCACGCGGCTGTGGTTCCAAGTTTAATTGCATTAACTTGCCGACAATCTCTTGGTCAATACGGTGCAACGTGGACAAATCATAATCCACTGCTAACTCATCAGGATTCCGGTTAAATGGCACTAGTACCATTAATGGTTTGACTTGATTCATAAATCGAGCAATCAACACATGCTGACCACTACGCAAAGCAGTCAATTCACCCGTAGTCGTGTCTAATTGCAATGCATCTTTGTCTTGAATCGACCAAGTCACACGAGACGTCACGTCTAGTTGTGTCCCATCGGAAAAAGTAGCCAAGGCCCTGACTAAGCCTCCCTGTCCTTTAGCGATTATTGAATTGCCACTACTTAATCCAATATGAAATTGGACTAACTTTCGTTGGGCTGTTTCGCGCGCACCTTCTGCTATCCAGCGTTCTAACAGTGCCGCCGCAGCGCTGTCCTCATCCAATACGATGCCACCACCATGGTCAACATAGCCCGTTGGCTTTTTAAGAACCAAACTCTCCCCAGGGTGCTTCAAATTCACCCGCCGTCCCTTAAACTCGTTCGTAATGGCCGCAAAATCACGAGCAGGGCTGCTACCAAGTAGTGAAAGATGAAATCCTCCACGGCCAGCTGCACTACCATGGCAATCACCAGCATTACATCCTGCCCGAGTCAACATCGGCATCACTTCGCTCTGAAAATCAACGGGAACATCTGCCCTGAGCACTCGTGGAGTCGAAAGAAAAATCCACAACGACAATCCCAGATAAGAACAGAGTTGAAAACGAAACATTTCTTATTTCCTTGGCTTTCCGTATAGCCCCGCCCATTTGAATAAATAAAACTGAGCACGCTTGGTGCCATAGTTTTCCAGTTTACCGGCATCGATAATCCGTTGAGCGATTCCACCAATGTGAGTTGCGACGTTTGGTTTTTTGGCGAACTCTGCCTCAACCTTTTTAGCCGCTGCATTGACTTCTGCCACTGTCGCCGCCTTATTAATAACGGGTCCTAACAGTGCGCGAGCATCAATCTCTCCGGCAGCAGCCATGCGGGACTCGACACCGAGCTCCGCTAATGTTGGCACCTTAACTTTTAATACCTTTGCAATGCCAGTGATTATTTTCAAAGCATCGGCTTGAACCGATGGTTCAATCAACGCCGTGTTGGATATTACTTTTTGCTCATCACCAAAGAGTATTGTCAATGTTACTTTTCGGTTCAATCCATACGCCCCAGGACCTTCGATCCCCTGTGGTGCAATCGTGACATGTGTTTTAGTCGGTAGTGCGCGGCGTGCGGCAGTCAAGCGTTGTTGCGTAGCTGTAACATCATCCGTCAAAAAAATCATATTGGTGTACAAGATCTTTTGATGTTGCTCGGCGAATTTAGTTAATACGCGAGTTAGACCAATCGATGGTCGGGTAAGCTGGTGCGCGAATATAAGCAACGTGGGTTTGTCGCCTGCTTCCTTAAGTGGTTGCATCGTCATTCCAGCAGTATCGCCAAAAGCATATTGCACATCAAACGCTTCCATGGATTCACCAGGTTGAGGTCCTGAGAATACCTGCTGTGCTTCATCTTGAGCAAGCAACATGCTGCTCTGTGAAAACACTACCACCATTATAAAACTTATAGTTACCCAACGCATTTTGATGACTCCTTACAATTCAAAATATCCAATAACCCATTATAGTGTACCCATAATGTTATAGGAAATTGCCTATTCACACCAATTTTATCCAACGCTACCTGAACCTAACCCCATTCTCACAAGTTCCACATTTGTGGTAACTCATATTATGATGTGGCTGAAAATATCGATATTTTTCACTACTTTTAAGATACTACGGAGTTTATAACACACGTACCTAATCTCTACACAACACATACTTCACGAACATCCCATGACACGTATTCTTTTTGGCTTACTGATTATCGGCAATTTCTTGGTTGCTGTACAAACACCACAAATATCAGCACAACAAACCAACAATGTTTTGCGATTCCGGGGTACCGCTGGCAGTGGGATTAGTGCCGACGTCGATATTCCAACCGAATGGTCAGCGCAATCCAACTTGAAATGGAAAGCTAAAATTCCAGGTGCGGGATCCTCCACGCCAATAGTTGTCGGTGACCGTATCTACGTTACCTGCTACTCCGGTTATGGTACGGATCTCAACGCCACGGGAAACTCAAAATCACTGGCGCGCCATCTGATTGCCTTAGACCTCAACACTGGCAAAGAAATCTGGAAGGCCAGCGTGGCAAACTCTTCCACTGAAGATCAGTTTCAAGGATTCCTCACAGAACATGGCTACGCTACGAGCACTCCAACTTCTGACGGTGAGAATATCTACGCGTTTTTTGGTAAGTCCGGCGTATTTGCTTTTGACAAACAAGGCAAACAACTGTGGAAGACCAGTGTCGGCACCGAATCGGGTTCGCGCCACTGGGGTTCTTCCGCGAGTTTAATTGGGTATAAAGATTTAATCATCGTCAATGCGGCTGATGAAAGTCAGACAATTTATGGATTGAATCGGCAAACAGGTGCGGTTGTCTGGAAGGCTGAAGCCGCGGGACTCGAAAACACTTTTTGCACTCCGCTACTTATTCCCGTAGGTGACCGCACAGAATTAGTTATTGCAGTGCCGTGGGAAATCTGGGGTCTTGATCCAGAAACCGGTAAATTGCTGTGGCATGTCGAAACCGACCTCGACAGTAATATTTGTCCCAGCGTTATCGCACAAGACGGCATCGTTTATGCCATTGGCGGTCGACAAGGCGGTAGTATAGCGGTACGTGCTGGCGGCAAAGGAGATGTTTCCAAATCACATGTACTTTGGAAAGGAACTGAAACTTCCTACGTTCCTTCTCCTGTTATTCACAAAGACCGTTTGTACTGGGTCAACGATCGAGGGATTGCATTGTGTGTCAACGCTAAAACCGGTGTATTAGTCTATCAACAACGAGTTGCAGCAAGTGGCACAGGTCGATTGTTTTATGCGTCCGTCTCACTCATCAACGAGAAATTGTATGCTGTCAGTCGCCACGGTGGTACATTTATATATGAGACTGGCGATAAATTTAAGCAAATCGAGCATAACAAACACTTAGATGATACAGCATTTAATGCGAGTCCAGTAATAACTGGAAATCAGTTATTACTGCGATCCAATAGTCACATTTACTGTATTTCACAATAAATAACAGGGGCCATATTACTAACGATTTTGGAGACGAGAGAAAATGAATATCAAAGCCATACTAAGTACCATAACAATCGCTGCCCTACTCGCAGCAACAGCGCAGACTGTTTCTGCTCAACCACCCGAGCGTCCTCAGGGACAACAAGGGCAGCGACCACAAGGTGGTGCGGCTGACTTCGTTGAACGAATCAAAGGATTTGATCAAAACAATGATGGCAAGATCACCAAGGATGAAATGCCTGAACGTATGCAAGCAATGATTGAGCGTCTTGATACTAATAAAGACGGTGCGATCGATAATAAAGAACTTGATGCGTTGAAAGATCGTCTTGCTCAAGGTGGTCAACAACCACAAGGGCAACGTCCAGCTGGGCAAGCTCAACGCCCTCAGGGTCAACGTCCTCAAGGGCAGCAAGGCCAACGGCCACAGTTCAATCCAGCGGACATGATTAAACGCATCAAAGAATCCGACAAGAACAAAGATGGCAAAATTACCAAAGACGAATTGCCAGAACAAATGCAACGAATGTTCCCCCGTATCGATACGAACCAAGATGGTGCAATCGACCGTGAAGAACTAGCTGTTATGGAAAAACGGATGGCTCAACGCGGTCAAGGTGGTCAGCGTCCTGAAGGCCAACCGGGTCAACGTCCTCAAGGCCAACCGGGTCAACGTCCTCAAGGCCAACCGGGTCAACGTCCTGAAGGCCAACCGGGTCAGCGTCCTGAAGGCCAACCGGGTCAACGGCCGCAAAACCCACAGGGTCAAGGGCGAGGTTTGCCACCACTGCCGGTTTTGCAAGCGCTTGACGCAAACCATGATGGCGAAATTTCCGGTGACGAAATAGCCAATGCAGTTAAAGCACTTAAGTCGCTTGATAAAGATGGCAATGGCAAGCTGACCATGGAAGAACTCATGCCAGCTCGTGGGCAACGCCCCGGCGGTCAACCAGGCCAAGGCGGACGCCCTGACGGTTTTCGACCTGACGGTAATGGTCGCCCACCCGCGGCTGGTCAAGGAGCCGATCGGCCTCAACGGCCCACTCGACCTGAATGATCTGCATGATCAACAATTATATACAGAACAAACACTAAGAAACTCCACTGTGTTAAGCAGTGGAGTTTTCTTTTGGTATACTGAATCTATCACTTCTTTAATCTGTTCACTGTTCTACTACTAGGTTGTTGTACATTGCGAAATTGCTACATTCTAGTACTACTGCTAAGCCATTTAGGATGTGTATTTGGCGTCTTCTCTGAACAATCGCTGCATGCCAATTGCGAAGCTCAAGCGCAACTCAAACAGTTATTAGACCAATACGCGGCCAACCGACAGAGTCGTAGATTCGTAGAGCAATTTCTTGACCTAGCGGCCGATCAATCCAATACAACAGCGTCACTCGATGCACTTAACTGGGTCATAAAACGATTCGAATCGGGTAGCTATGCTGATCGCGCATTGATTTTGTTAGCAAAACATCACGCCGCAGCGGTCAAGCTGGATGAAATCTTTATCTACATTGGTAACAATCCCTCATTACAAGTTGGCATGTTTTACCGTCAAGTGATCGCTGACAACAAAAACCCAACGGTTCTAGGTAAAGCTCATTTTCGCTTGGGCATCTATCTGATGCGACAGCTTGAAATTTCTCGAGAAGTCCAAGCTAAACCCGATGCTCGTGAAAAGTATGATCTATTTTATGGCAAGGAATTAACCAAACACCTGCTGGCAATGAACCACGAGCAGAATCGCAAGGAAGCTTTGCAACAATTCGTCATGATAAAACAAAAATATGCGTCTGTTAAAACCTATCAAGGACAACTAGGTCCTCTGGCTAATATCGAAGAGTTCAAGCTTGCCCATTTGAGTGTTGGCGGAGTTGCTCCGGAAATCACCGGGCAGGACGTATTTGGCAAACCATTGAAGTTGTCAGATTTCCGCGGCAAAATTGTACTGCTGGATTTTTGGGGAGATTGGTGTGTTGCCTGTCGAACGCTTTATTCCTTCAACCGCTCGTTACACCAAAAAATGGCAGGCCGTCGATTCGCCGTAGTTGGAGTAAATAGTGATAGTAACCGAGACCTAACTCGCCGTATCATGAAAATTCAACAAATCCAATGGAGCAATTTCTGGAACGGTGGAAGCCGCTTTGGAGAGATATCAACTCAGTGGGGTGTCAAAAAATGGCCCGTTTTATATGTCATCGATGGCGACGGAATCATCCAACTCAAAAGCATCGGTGGGCATAACCGCGGGGAAATCCTACAACTCATTGAAAAACTTACGGCTGAACTTGAACAATCACAATCTACCAACAATAAACGTTAATTAAACAAGATCCACACATGAAAAACTATTTTTTTGCGCTCGTCAGTACAACGATTGTCTGCGGCTTTGCTACGGGATTTAACCCAACAACGAGTAGTTGTAATGCGACTGAGCCTGCTTGGGAATCGTTGTTTAACGGGAAAAACCTCAAGGGCTGGCAAAACCCCTTTGATTGGGGCCAAATCGATGTAAACCAGGACAAAGAGATTGTCTTACGTGGCGAACGTAAATATTTTTTGGTCGCTGATCGTAGATTCAAAGATTTTGAATTAGAAGTCGAACTCAATGTACCGGCGGGTGGAAACAGTGGTATTCAATTTCGATCACATTATCATCATAATCGACTGTGGGGATATCAGGCTGAGGTGGATACTTCTGATCGCCAATGGGCTGGCGGACTTTATGATGAGGGCCGGCGGGCTTGGTTAGTACCACTCAAAGATAATCCAACTGCTCAAGCTGCCTTCAAGAATAGTGCTTGGAACCACTATCGTATTCGCGCGGTCGGAGATCATATTCAAATTTGGGTAAACGGCATCGTGACGGTTGACACCCATGACGCAGTCACCTCCGAAGGTTATATCGCTCTGCAGCATCACGGCGAAAAGGGTTTAACCTACCGGTTCCGAAATGTTCGCGTCCGAGAAATCGAGCCACCACCTACATTGAATCTAATCACGTTTGGTTCGTGCTGTCGACAAGAGCGCGAGCAACCCATATGGGAGACGATCGCCGCTCAGCAATCGCAACTTTTTTTAATGATCGGCGATAATATCTATGGCGATTCTGAAGACATCGATATTTTACGAACTAAGTATGAAACACTTGGCAACAACTCAGGCTTTAAAAAAATGCGGGCCACAACACCATTTTTAGCAACATGGGATGACCACGATTATGGAGTCAACGATGGGGGTGTCGAATTCCCTATCAAGAAAGCATCTCAACAATTGTTCAATGACTTCTTCAATGTCCCCCAAGGTGCAGGTAGTCGACGGCATCTGGGGGTTTATGATTCACATGTCTTCGGACCCGTTGGAAAACGAGTGCAAATTATTCTGTTAGATACTCGATATCATCGTACGCCGCTGCTTAAGTGGCCCGAGGACAAACGAAAAACTCCGGGACCCTACGCACCTAACTCAGACCCAGCTGCTACTATCCTCGGAGCTGAACAATGGAAATGGCTCGAGCAACAAATGCAAGTGCCTGCGGAAATTAGAATTATTGCTTCAAGCATCCAATTTTTGCCCGCAGAGCATGGTTGGGAAATGTGGGAAAACTATCCACGTGATCGCCAAAGGTTACTCGATCTCATTAGTTCTAGCGGTGGACGATCGATCGTCATCAGTGGTGACCGTCATATTGCAGAGATTTCTAAAATCACAATCGGCGACCGACAATTTGACATCTATGACATCACATCTTCCAGCCTCAATGTACCTAGTGGTGGTGGAAACGCCGGGGAACCCAATCGTTATCGTACGGTCGATGACAATTATCCGCTCGTGAACTTCGGATCGATCGAAATCAACTGGCAGAAAAAGGATCCTGAAATCAAGTTGAAAATTCACGACCTGCAAGGTCAAGCCGTATTCCTAAATCAATTTCGTCTGTCCAACATCACCGCCAAATGAGAAGGGGGGTGGTCAATAATATTAATTACGCGGGGGGCTAAGCAACAACGGAATCATCACATTAGCATTATCAGAGCGTGCCGGAATTTCATATTCGTGTGATTTGAGATCATTCCTAGTCGTGATCTCAACTGACAATTTCACGAACAACTTGGCCATGTACATCAGTGAGACGAAAGCGGCGACCTTGATATCGATATGTAAGTTGTTCATGGTCGATGCCCATTTGGTGTAGCAATGTCGCATGAAAATCATGAACGTGCATTGGGTTTTCATGAATGTTGTAGCCTAATGGTCCCGTTTCCCCGTAGGTAACTCCACCCTTATACCCACCGCCAGCCAGCCACAGTGAAAAACACCGCGGGTGATGATCTCGACCGAAATTAGTACCGTTCAATTTTCCCTGACAATAATTAGTACGACCAAATTCTCCACCCCAAATAACAATCGTATCTTCCAGCAAGCCACGCTGCTTTAAATCCACCACGAGCGCTGCCGAAGCTTGGTCGGTCTCTTTCGCTTGACCTCGCAGTCCACCCACTAAACCCCCATGTTGGTCCCAACCTGGATGATAGAGTTGAATAAATCGCACGCCCCGCTCCGCTAACCTTCGCGCTAGCAAGCAATTTGCGGCAAACGAACCTGGCTGGCGCGCAGCATCACCGTACAACTTAAAGATGTGTTCGGGTTCGTCAGCAACATTGGTGACATCCGGAATCGAAGCCTGCATGCGAAATGCAAGTTCATATTGTGCGATGCGATCTTCCAAATTGGGATCCGCGGCCGCGGCAAGTTTCAATTCATGTAATTCCCGCAGACGATCCAACATCAATCGCCTACCGGTGGAATCTAATCCTTGAGGATTACTCAAATACAACACGGGATCTTTGCCGCTACGAAAACGCGTCCCTTGATATTTAGACGGCAAAAATCCGCTACCCCAAAGACGTGTGATAAGAGGTTGTCCACCTTTGTTCTTCGTCACCAAGACGACAAAGGAAGGTAGATTTTCATTTTCCGTGCCCAGCCCGTAATCTAACCAAGCCCCCATGCTAGGTCTCCCAGGAAACTGAGAGCCGGTCTGCATGTGCGTCACTGCAGGGCCATGGTTAATCGCTTCGGTGTGCATCGATCGTACGATGCACAACTCATCTGCGATTTTCGCTGTCTGTGGCAAGACTTCGCTTATCCATTGTCCGCTTTCACCATGTTGAGCGAATTTAAACGGTGATTTTACCAGTGGCAAAGAAGCTTGATTGCCGCTCATTGATGTTAACCGTTGTCCCTTGCGAATAGCGCTCGGCAGTTGTTCTCCATGAAACTTTTCCAGTTCCGGTTTGTAATCAAAAAGGTCAATCTGTGAGGGACCACCGCTCTGAAACAAATAAATAATACGCTTTGCCCGCGGCACTCTTGCCAATTTGTAATGCCCATTTTCCTTCACCGCGGCAACATTGGGAGGCGCCAACAATTGGCTCAAAGCAATCGAACCTAGCCCCATTCCAAATTGCTGTAAGATTTCCCGACGGCCCATACTGCCTCGATGATCGTATCCGATACACTTTGGCGTCCGGATTTGAGGCGGTGAGTTGAATTTTGAATTGGAGTCGGACATCGTTTGTTTATGCCTTTCACACAACATGCTGGTTTTACATCTGCTAACGTCGCATCGTACATTCGTCGAAATTGATTAACAGGTTAACGACCATTCCCATCGCTGCGACTTGCGCTGCGGGTAATGTTTCGTCGACCGCAGCATCTCCGGTTTTCAAAAACTGGGTGACTTGCTCGGGTCGTTTTGTGAAATAGTCAAATTGCTGCTGATATGCTTTACATAAAACAGCCAATTCTCGTTCACTCGGAAAACGGCTGGTAAATCTGCGGAATAATTCGTTGATCGACGCAGCATGATCTTGACTATGTTTCTTGACCATCGCTTGTCCTACAACTCGGGCTGCTTCAATCAACTGCGGGTCATTAAGTAACACAATTGCATGCAACGGAGAAGCAGTGCGTTCACGTTTGACACTGCACACTTCCCTCTTTGAAGCATCGAGAGTCATCATAACTGGCGCTGGGGCAGTACGTTTCCAATAGGTATACAGACTACGACGGTACAACGAATCGCCCTTGCCTCGACTAACTGCCTTAAATGATTCGGCTACTTCGTACGGTTTTACTGAAGGCCCGCCCGTTTTATCAACCAACAACCCACTGGCTGACAACACATTATCTCGTAGCATCTCAGCCGAAAACTGAAACCGATTCGCATGCGTCAGAAGTCTGTTTTCTGGATCAAGGGCTGCGATCTCTGATGAAACTATCGAGCTTTGACGGTAAGTCGCAGACAATACAATTTGACGAATGAGTGATTTCGTATCCCAATTGGATTCCATAAACGTAGCGGCGAGCCAATTCAATAACTGCGGATGCGTCGGCGTTTCCCCTTGGCTGCCAAAATCTTCTGGGGTGCGAACAAGTCCCTGACCGAGCAACATCTGCCAAATACGATTCACGGCCACGCGGGAAGCCAAAGGATGACTGGGATTCGTTAACCAACGCGCCAACGCCAAACGGTTCGCGGTTAAACTGGCTTGCTTTTCGCTAGGTATTGAAGTGGGAAACACCATTGGTGTATTTGGCACAACAGCACCCAACGGATCATCATAAACTCCACGATTAAGCACAAACGTTTGACGACGCTGTTGCATTTCCTGCATCACCATAATTTCTTGAAAACTGTTGTTCAGCTTATTGTAAGCTTCTCGAGCTTGTTTCAAGGCTGCTTGCTGCGCCGACCATGGTTCATGGTACAACGACAAAAACATGTCGAACAATTCAGCGCGAGTGGTTTTATCTAGATCACTGCTGGGAATTTCCAACGCGCTGGGCTGCAATTCATTTGAAAATAACATTCTGATTTCTAACGGGGTTACTGCCCGCTGGAATACGCGAAACTCGTCCACGGTACCGCCACTGAATCCCAAATCACGAAAACGTTCTCCAATCGCGATATTTGCACCACCGCTACCGGTAATATTTTTAACTAAATGGTCGCGGACAACGTAAGTTTCTGCTAACTCGCCATCCACAAACAACCGCAATCCCGCAGCGCGACTTGAACCGTCATAGACCATCGTTACATGCACCCATTGATCAATCGGTAACTCTTCCGTAGTTCGCACGCGAATTGCATTACCTGGCCAAAAATGAATCAGCGATGCACTCAATTCACCTTCCTCAATCAACAGTTGATATCCACGACTTGCGGAATCCGTATAGGCGCGCGAACGATGAAACACCACAGCACGCTCTTTGCGATCCGGAGTTTTCATCCAAAGGGAGACAGAAAAGGGTGTGCTACGAGTAAAATTGCCGACGGTAAGATTGACTGCATCGTCGCCGGTCAATTGAATTGCTTGACCCACTTTACCCAAAACGGACTTGTTCGATCCTAATTTTGCATCCTCAAATTGCAAATGCTCCACTTCACCTAACGCTGTGCTCAATTCCTGAGCATCTTCGAATTTGGGGCGGTTCTGCAACCACGACTCAAATGCCGCCGCGGCAGATTCTCGGATAGCGGCCGACTTTTCGTGCTCTGCTTGGACTTGTGCGGCTAAGGCAACAAGCTGTGTCTTTTGATCGGCGGAGGTAATCGCTAAAGTCGGCGTAGGAACGGAGGAAGTAAAATACGAATAGAGGCCGGCTTCATCGATGTTGTTAAAATAAGCATACAGTTGATAGTACTCTACCTGTGAGAATGGATCATATTTGTGGTCATGGCAACGACAACATTCAAATGTTAATCCCAAAAATGCGGTGGCAAAGGTATGGGTGCGATCCGCAACGTATTCCACTCGGAACTCCTCCGGTGTGCTACCGCCTTCTACTTTTTGCGAATGCAGTCGGTTAAAGGTGGTGGCTAGACGCTGATCATCCGTTGCCTCAGGCAACAAATCACCGGCAATTTGCTGCGTTACAAATTGGTCATAAGGCAAATTACTGTTGTACGCATTGATGACCCAATCTCGCCATCGCCAGACTTGCCGATCACGATCAACTTGGTATCCGTAAGTATCACTGTAACGGGCAACATCCATCCAAACAGATGCCATCCGTTCACCATAATGATCACTTTTTAAGAGTTCATCTACAATTGCCGCATACGTTGTCTCCGCGGGCGACGCCAGATAGCGATCTAACATCTCAATCGACGGTGGTAATCCAGTTAAGTCAAATGCGACTCGACGAATAAGCGTTTCAGAAGCCGCCTGTTTCGCTGGAAATTGCTTAGCTTGTCGCAGACGCTGTAAAACGAAACGGTCAATATCGTTGCGAATCCAAGGCGACTTACCTCCTCGCGGAAGGGCCGGTTTTACGACTTTTTCAAAGGACCAATGATTATTCCATCGGGCACCTTGGGAAATCCATTGTTTAATGAGTTCAATTTCAGAGGGACTCAAACTGAGCTTTGAATCCGGCGGAGGCATCTTTAGATCCGCATCTGTTTCCGCTACTCGCAAAAATAACTCACTACGATGAGGCTTGCCGGCAACAATTATTTTGTCGCCACTGGAACTTAAAGCAGCAAACGCTTCGTCGCGCAAATCTAACCGCAATTCGGCCTCGCGAGATTGTGCATCTGGACCGTGACAGGTGTAACAACGATCCGACAGAATTGGTTTTATATCTCGTGAGAAATCGACTTGATTCGGCTTCTCAGCCATCGCGGTGCAAGAAACTGCAAAGCTTAAAAACAACAAAAGGGTTTGCAAGATTCTCATGGCAAATGAATGTCGACTATTAATCAGTGGGGGAAGACATGTCGGACGTTGCTTCCTTGGAGAAAATAACATTGTACCACGCCGAGGCCTAATCGTTGGCCGATACATCACGACTATCTTGTAATCACAATAAAAAAAGCCCGCTGCCTTTTCAGACAACGGACTTTTTAAAATTGTTAAACCAAATTTGGCTTAGCCTTCGCCATCACCTTCAGCAGGTGCTTCGGCAGCAGGTGCTTCGTCAGCAGGTGCTTCGGCAGCAGGTGCTTCGTCAGCAGGTGCTTCGTCAGCAGGTGCTTCGTCGGCAGGTGCTTCGTCGCCAGGGCCTGGATCTTCACCCATATCTCCACCGGCATCCATTTGCTCCATAGTGTCGCCACCATCAGTTGGGCCACCCTCTGGTACATCAAGTGTTGAATCACAACCTGCGATACCAATAAGTCCTGCGACCATGAATGCAGCAATAATCTTTGAAATCTTCATGTTATATCCTCAAATAAAAAAATGGTTTAAACCATCAACGAATGGGTTTCTGTCTTAATGCAGACCCAATCCGCCTAAGAATTATTCCCAAAAAAATGTCTATTACTAATTAAACCAAGTTTTAGCCATTTTTAACAGTCGGTTTCACAAAAAAACGCCCTATTTTGGGATGCTTCGATGTAATAGCTACAAAGCCGTACTAATCGTGTTTTCCTACATACTGATATATAATATAAACCTATATCTGCTATAAAACCTTAATTATCGGAGCCGATGGGCCGTTATGATAAAGTTCCTTTTGACTACCGTCGCTGTCACATTTTTGTTTGCTCCCTGTGCTTGGAACGCTTTTGCCGAAGATGCGCCCGCAGTAAACCAAGCGAACAAAACGATCGTCAAAAAAACAATTCGCGTTGAAATAGATGCCGATGGAAATAAAACCATCAAACAGCAGACTCTAAATGATGTAAAAGTCCAAGTAAACGGGAACAAAGTCATCATTGAGTTGCCTAACGGCGAAAAACAAACTATCGACTTACCTAATGAAAACTTAGGCAACTTCCGCGCGAAAGCCATCATCATCGGGCCCGATGGAAAAAAACATGACATCAAATTGGATGGTAACGAATTTTCTAAACTGCCGTTCAATATCCAACCTGAAGCACGAGAACTGCCGCGGCGTTTTCGTGCACGCGCGCGACATGGTATTTTGCAGGATCTGCCTTTCGACATCATTGATGGCCATGGGGAATGGACGCCAGTTCCAATCAGTAATTTCATGATTGGTATTGCGACGGGCCCAGCGTCTGAAACACTGCGTGCTCAACTAAAGCTCCAAGGTAGTGCGGGCCTAGTCGTCAGCAACGTTTTTCCTGAAACCCCAGCAGCTGCAGCGGGGATTAAATCGCATGATGTAATCGTTTCCGCAGGCGATAAAATTCTACGTAACTTACATGACCTTGTTGAAATTATCTCCGCCGCTGGTGAACAAGACGCCGAACTTTCAATCACACTCATCCGACAGGGTAAAATCCAACAAGTCACCATGAAACCGGTAAAACGGGAAAGAATTATAGAAATTCACGCTATCGAACCACGCGGTGAGCGATTACATATTCAGCAATTTCCGGGTAACGAGCAAGCAATAGAGAAACTCGAACAACGCTTACAAGAACTCGAACAACGCGTCAAAGAGTTGCAAAACAAATAATTACTAATTTCAGTTTGTGTTATTCTGGTCCCTATTGCACTTCGATCATCTCAATGCGAAAGAACAATGTCGTATTGGGTGGAATCGAGGGTGGGCTGCCTTGAGCACCATAACCAAGATCTGGTGGAATTTCTAATTCAATCATTCCTCCTGCCGCGCACAACTGGCACCCTTCGGAAAAACCAGGCACGACTTGATCCAGTTTCATTTGGCTGGAAAATCCAAAAGCATAGCTCGCATCAAAAACATCCTTATTGCCATTCTCATCAATAAGCCAACCTTGATAATGCACCCAGAATTCATCGGCTCCTGAAGGTCGGGGACCACTAGCCTCTCTAAGCATCCGCCACTTTAACCCGCTTGCCGTCTCGGTAAACACCCGCTCGAGCGCACCTTCATCCATCTGTCGCGGATCCCATTTAGGAGCCCGCGTACAACCAGCGACAAGGGTAATGACCGTGAGTAGAGCGGTAATAAAGGCGGCGGGATAGTTATTAGATGGGTTCATATATGAGTAGCGGTGAAATCTCAAAATGGTGATTGGTTCGGTAAATACTTAAATACGAACATACGCCATGGTACGTCAAACCGCTAGTTTTGTTCAATACAATATAGATCGGTAATGGAGCGAATATATAGTGAATTACCAACAATCGCTGGTGATGCATGAAATCCTGACTCAAACTTGCCGCTACTGATTTTCTTGAATTCAGGGCTACACCGTAATACGACGCAATCACCTTCAACGGCAAAGCAATACATATTCCCGTTTGCAAAAACAGGAGAAGCGCGGAATTCACCAGTACCCGCTCGCATTTGCCAAACTAACTCCCCAGTCTTCGCTGCGAGGCACGTTGCCACGCCGGCGTCATTCATCATGTAGAGATGATCTATTATTAACAGTTGTGACGCGCGTTTGGGCACTGCTTTTGAAAACTCCCAAGCAATATGTGTTTCAGTAACGTCTCCTGTACCGTCCGGTCGTACCGCCACCATCGCTCGAGCTCCATCACCCGCTGAAATATACAACAAGCCATGGCCAAACAACGGTCGAGCGGCTGCATTCATACCACCATGGTTCACTCGCCATAAAACAGCACCTGTAGCTGGGTCATAGGAAATGGTTTCCGTTGCACTAGGTGAAATCGCTTGTCGCTTTCCTGCCACCTCAATTATTGCAGGTGTGCTATAGGCCTTTTTCCGGTCGCCATTGTCTGTACCATATTTAATATTGCGATCAGTTTTCCAAATCGTTTTACCTGTTTGTTTATCCAACGCAACCACAAACTGAACATCAAAACCGTCGTAGGAAATAATTATTCGATCACCGTCGATCACCGGAGATGCTGCCGGCCCGCGCCAATGATTGCATTGAAAATCTCGCCGCTCCCATTTTTTCTTACCTGTCGCGGTATCAATAGCTGCTGTGCCATAGCTACCAAAATGAACATACAATGTGCCTGCTTCAATGGCCGGAGTGGGTGAGGCGTAACTATTTGTTGGATGGCGAAAACGAATATCCTCTACAGCACTTTCAAATACAACAATATCATGCAGCGTTTTTCCAGTACGACGATCAATACAAATCGCTGACATCTTTACACCATCCTCTGTCGCCGTGGTTAACCACAGCTGATCTTTCCAAATTACTGGTGAAGACCACCCGCGACCGGCAATTGGGACTTTCCACTTCACGTTGACGTCTTCACTGATTTTCAGTGGTAGTTGAGCATCGTCGGCTCGGCCATCTCCAGCGTCACCTCGGAAATGAGACCACGTTTCACCTGCGTGGATAAACGATGTTGTTAGAACAAAACAAACACAAAGCAAGCTGCGAAATAACATGATGAGATACCCAAGGCCTGAACAGAAAGTACTAAATCATAGTATAGCAGATTATGAAACAGACATTCGTGGTTGTCTCTGCAAGAACAAAAAACAAATGGTCGGCATCCCTGCAGATCACATTTAATAGAAATTCCGTTTTAGCTTGTAAGACAACCTACGGCTCTTGCTGGATTTCGACTTGTGTCATATTACGTACGACAAGCAATACTTCGCAAACTAAATCGGCGCCAAGAATCGGTTTGTTCGAAGATTTTGGTGGTGGTAATTCACCACGTTTAACGCCGCTGGGGCGGGGCGTAGGTTCTTGGAACTCAAACTCAATTGCACTCGTTACGACACGCGGGTTTGCGAGGAATACCAGAGTTGTCATGAGTTGACCTGCTTTACCTTGCCACTGTTTCAGTCGCTCCTGGTATGCTGCTTTGGCAGTTTGGTTTGGTTTCCCTGCCGATATTGTTGCCCACTGAGCATTCACGGCGTCGTGCAATAAATCAAACGTCTTCATGTCCTTAGGTAACATCGCCAAATTAAATCGATACTTCGCAATATCTTTATGCCGAGAGTGTATATCCAACCGTGTTTGGTCAACTTGCATCCCTGTACAAACCATGTAAATCAAATCTACTTGTCCGGCGAGCTCAGGTTGTTCTTGTCCTTTCATTGGCTTTTTGATGACACCGTCAAGATAGCGGGTTCCCAGCAGTTGGGTTTCCAATGCTGGTGGGACTTCGAGTCCATCATCATAGACAATCCCGTTTTTCATCAAGATATCTTTAACGACTCCATTTCCTACGCCTTCAGGTGTTACACCAATTTCAATGACAAACAACAACTTGCCCATCAACAGCGATTTCATCCCAACCATATTTTCTATTTCCTTAAGGCTCGGTTGATTGGTAGGACCAACAACGGCATTTTTGTCTGGTTGGTTTGGAATGTTGGGTTTGTCTGGAGTGCCCGATTTGTCAGGTTCGACAACGACCACGGGATTCTGAGTATCCGGGACGACCATGCCTGGATCTGCGATCCGCGGATCCACAACAGGGTCAACTTGCTCTTTATTAGTATCAGAACCATCGACAAGTTTTGAGCCGTTTAGAGGACCTTCGCCATTGGGCGTCTCTGGAGCAATTTTTTTTACCAAAGGTTGCCCAGCGGTATTCTTTATTGCTGGGCCCGTCGGCCACAACGTAAATGCTAGAAATAAACTTGCCGCTAATACGGACAACCCGACCCAAATCGGTTTCACCTTCCGCGAGGCCGGTATAACTGGTAGCGGCGATGCCAATTCAACCACGTCATTAACCGCACTGCTACTGTCATTGGCAATCGCGCTAAGGACTTGTTCGGTAAACTCAGATCCCAGTTCTGTTTCTTCATTTTTGAAGGACTTTAATCCGCTTTGAATTGCAACTAGCTCGTCCATAATTTTGGCTGCTTCTGCATCATCAACTAGGAACGCTTCCATCTCAGCGCATTGCGATGGATCAAGTTGACCGTCTATATAGTCACTCATCATTGATTCGGCGTCATTCGTGTTGTGCGGAGATTCAGTCATTAAATGCAAACAGTGTTCATTGGCTATACGTAGTGCTAATCGTCCATAAAAACGGCGTACCAACGTAATATTCGCCTAAATAGAAAAACCTGTCAAACATATTGCATAATCAATGCTATAAATATGCAAAAAACACTAAAAACGGGGACTCATACACAAACTCCCAGCTCAAACACCCTACCATTGCAGACCAAGCACACCAGCCACACCTATTAGCCGGGTGAATTTGTTTGCGGTAGAATGAATTACATGAAAATCATACGACATATCGCTAATCAATTGAGTCTCTTTGTTCTGTTGCTATGCACGTCAGTCACGACGGCTACACCAAGCGGAGAAGGTGTTGACTTTAGCCAAGAGATCCTACCGATCCTCTCGAATAATTGCTATCAATGCCACGGCCCAGATGAAGCCGCGCGAGAATCTGATCTACGGCTAGACACGCAACAAGGCGTTTACGAGCAACTTGAATCAGGCGCGCATGCGGTTGTCCCTGGGAAGCCTAATTCCAGTGCCCTGCTACACCGAATCTTAAGCAACGATCCTGATCTGAAAATGCCACCCAGTGATGCCAATCGGCAATTAACCCAGCACGACAAAGAATTACTGCAACGCTGGATAAAGCAAGGAGCACCCTATCAAGGGCATTGGGCGTTTACCGCACCACAACAAGCGAAACCTCCGCGAGTGCGTAATCAGAAACAAGTTGCCAACCCCATCGATTCTTTTCTGCTTAATAAACTCGAACAACAACGCCTCAACTTCGAACCGATCGTAAACCCCGAAACGCTCATTCGACGATTAACACTTGATCTTACCGGGCTACCGCCGACGATCGCTGAAGTCGACGCTTTTCTCGGGGATAAAAAACCTGGGGCTTATGACCGGCTCATCACTCGATTGTTCGAGTCACCACACTATGGGGAACATATGGCTCGCTTTTGGCTCGACGCTGCTCGCTACGGGGATACCCATGGGCTGCATCTCGACAATATTCGCAGCATCTGGCCCTATCGGGATTGGGTCATCAACGCCTTCAGTAACAATATGCCATTTGACCAATTCACCGTCGAGCAACTCGCAGGTGATTTGCTGCCAGAGCCAACGCTAGCCCAACGCGTTGCCACCGGCTTTAATCGCTGTAATGTAACGACTGGCGAAGGGGGATCGATAGCTGCAGAATATTTGGTTCGCTATGCCGTTGACCGAGTCGAAACAACTTCCACGGTCTGGATGGGATTGACCATGGGTTGTGCCGATTTCGCAACAAGAGTTCTATAAACTGTTCTCGTATTTTTACAGCTTGACTGAAAAAGCGATGGACGGCAACGCGTTGTTACCACCGCCGGTGATCAAAGTACCCTCACAACAGCAATTCAATCAGATCGCTCAATTAGAATCTGAGATGCAACAATGGGAAGGAAAACTACAACAGACCATTGCCAATTTTGAATATCAAGAGTTGCCCCTTAAGGATGATGAACAAGAGATTGTCGCACGCGCAGACTATATCTGGTTCGACGACTCACCGCCTACGGGAGCAAAACTCAATCAATCCGGTCACCCGTGGAAATATGTGACCGCTCCTGAACACCCCGTCTTTCACGGCGAAAAGGCAACCTACCGATCGGAAAAAGGACTTACGCA